>CENJ01105790.1_pt1 | contig 68837 bp, 73 predicted proteins | sample 356161 | NCBI WGS metagenome assembly CENJ01 (sample SAMEA2619531, study PRJEB7988) | marine metagenome | biome: marine biome (ENVO:00000447); feature: surface water layer (ENVO:00002042); material: "saline water (ENVO:00002010), including plankton (ENVO:xxxxxxxx)" | depth 5 m
TTTTTTTTTGAAAATGAAACAAATGTAAAAAGTTTTTATATATCTGCTGAGGGAGATATAAGATTCCATATAATTGATTATAAAGAAGTAAAACCAAATTTAATTGATATAAGGTATATCGGACAAATAAATAAGAGTAATTTAATTTTAAAACATAACAAGGGTAAGCGAGAATATACTTGTAGTTTTTTACCTACAAAAGAAAATATTGATGAAGAATTACAAATATTTAAATAAATATTAGTTAATAAATTATTTTATAGGAAATTAGATTTTGGGGTATGTTAAAGAAACAATAGGAAATAAAGAAAAAATCGTTTACACAGTTGAATTTCATTGGGTTTATAATTTTATTGCTTTATTCAATCTTTTATTTCTTGGAGTTTTCATTATTGGAATAGTTATATTTTTCAAAATGATGATTAATAAATGGACAACTGAGAGAGTGCTAACAAATTTAAGATATATTCAAAAAACTGGATGGATTTCCAGGGATACTGAAGAAATTAGTATACACAAAATAGAAGAGGTGGAATTGAAGCAATCAATCATAGGCCGTATTCTTGGATATGGTTCAATAAATATTTCAGGAACTGGATCAGGCAAAATAGTATTAGAATCAATTGATAATCCTTTAGTGTTTCAAAAACATTTAAATAATCAAAAATCTCAAAAAATTTATGATTAAAAATATTTGTAGAAAAAATTTAAATTTAGATGACTAATAATTTATAAAACAACTTTATAGTAAATTTAAAAGGGACAGATCTAAACTAGCCTCGATATTAGTAAAATCCATAATATTGAATAGAATTAACTCGTAATGTGATGTATCTCCAAAGAGCATTTATAATTTAATTCGAAGCACACAATGAAAAGAGTATTCTAATTTTTTAGGAAAATTTTAGCCTTTTAAAAATAAAAATATACATCTATTTTTCATTTTCATGTATAAGTGTTGTAATTAACACTAAACAAATATCTTTAAATCTTATGAAAATTAAAATCAAAACCAAAATTATAATTAAAGTACTAATTGTTTTCTGGTCATGTTTCTTTATTTTTTGGTTTTTTTTAAAAGATTTTTTTAAGACATTTTAAATCAGTTTGATATTAAATATCGGGATTTTACAAAATATTATTGTCTTGGTTGGAAGATCAGATATTAGATGTCTTTTTAATAAAAAATTAAGATTTTAAGTTATGAATGAATACTTTATTTGATAACTTTTTTAAAATTTAAAACTAGTGAAATTCATCATACATAACTTTTTAAATTAAGAAGTTTTTTGCTTTTTTAATTTAAGTGGGCTATTTTGTATCATGCTAAAATTAAAAAAATTCCCATTTGTATTTTTGTTTTTAATTTTTATGGTTTCATGTGACAATCATTCAGACGTTATTGTAAAGATATATGGTGCTTATGAATATAATTGTACTACTGATCAATATAGAGTGCTATCCAATAATCCAATTCTTCCTTTTATGAAAAAAAAAAAAATGGTACACAAAAGAAGAATTTTTTGAATCTCATGTTAAACATATTTTAAAATCGTATAAAGATTTACCCATGTCTGAAGATTTATTAAATGATATTAAGCCAACAGAACAAGATAGCTATAGCATGCTTTTAGAATTTACACAGGATGTGGACTGTAAAAACCCAAAGGATATTATGTTTTAAAAAGTGTTAATACATATTCTTAAAATTTGAAACAAGAATAATTTATTATTGATTAAAATTTTAAGAATATTATTTATAAATTTTAATTATTAAAAATTTAATAAATGAATTTAAAAACGAGTTTGTCTTTGTCAATTATAATTTTTTTACTGGTTTCTTTTAAAAGTGAGATATCACTGAGCAAAAAATCAATGAAAGTTGATGGAAAGTATGTGGAATGTAAGTCTCCAAAAAATTCGTTTGAAAGAACAAGAGGAGTTAGAACCAGGATTTGTATATTTAAAAAAGATGATGAGTTAATTCAAGATAAAACAGAAAAAAAAAAGCTAATTAATGAAAATCACTAGATTTTACATCTGTAATTAAATTCTAATGAGAAACAGAACTAAATTTTGTAATTATTGTAAAGAAGAGTATAAGACACTTTATCGTTGTAAATATGAAAATAGTAAATTTTGGGAATTTTTATGCGAGTCTTGTATAAAAAAAATTAAAAAATTGTATTACAAAAGTTATAAATATGGTGGAACTTGGAAGAGTAAAAAGGCTTGAGTAAAAATGTGTGGCAGGTATGCATTGTTTGATCTTTCAAAATCAAAAATCAAAAAGAAAATAAACATAATTCCAAATTACAATATTGTACCAGGTTCTAATGTTCTTTTGATTAATAATAAAAATGAACTTTTTTATCTGCCATGGTCTTTAAGATTTTCGTGGTCAAAATCTTTCAACGTTATAAACGCTAGATCGGAAACACTTCATCAAAAAAAAATCTTCAAAAATACCAAGAGGTGTATTTTTGTTGCTAACGGTTATTATGAGTGGAAAAAAGGTCATAATAAAAAAACTCCTTATTATCATACTTTTTTTAATAAAAATATTTATTTTGCAGGTTTGTTTAATGATTACGGAGCCTGCATTGTTACTAGAATGAGTTATTCAAATACAATGAGGATACATAAAAGACAACCTGTCTTATTAAAATACAATGAGTTTCCGAATTGGTTTTTAGGAACACACAATTTTGAATGTAAAAGCACTAAAAAACTTAAAATTATTGAAGTATCGACTCAAGTTAATTTTCCGAGCAATAATAAACCAGATAATATTATAGGGGTATAGTAATTTTAGATTTAAATTAATTTTTTATTTTTTTACACGGAAGTGGATACGTGATTGTACCCTTTTTGTATTCTTTATTATCTTCGAAACAGGTGACAACATTTGACCCATCAGCCCAATATTTGTGGGGATTAAGTGAGCTGAAGTAATCTTTTATAAAATATTTGCAACCCCAATTAGACTTTTCTTCTTTTTTGCAATATTTTTGGCCAATCTGAAGATGAAGATGGCGAACTCGAGCCATGCATCTATACTTTATCTTTTCTGGCAACTTTGCTATTATTTCACCCCTTTTAACTTCATCATCTTCACTAACTAGAAATTCACCTACATGACCGTAAATCGTAATTAGGTTTTCACCATTAATCGATTTACCATGGTCGATTACTACGGTTGCACCCCAACAATCTTCAATGGTAGTTTCCAAAACCTTTCCGTCGGCAATAGCAATTATGGGTTGATTTTGAGGACCAATAATATCTATACCTTGGTGCATTTGATCTCTTGGTCTCGTATTTACACCATTCATAGCTCCAAAATCAGACAATATTGGGTTTGTACTGAAGCCCGAAGGACTAACATTTTTTGAATATGTTTTGCAATATTCTAAAACACGGGTAAACTCACCGTTGTAACTTGGATGGTCATCGTACCACTCTAATGCGTCATCACAATATGTTTCAATTGATGTTAGTTGCAAATTTTTTTCTTCAGCCCAGAGCAAACTATAAGTAACAAAAGACACTATAAAAATAAAAGCTTTTTTCACTAAAAAATTTTTTGATTTTAATTTGAGCATTATCTTAATATATGTTTTTTTTTAAATTAATAAAGTATATCTTTTCTGATTGAAAAAAACTTTTTCAAATTAGAAAAAAATTATTTAGAAATATCAAAAAAAGATTGAGTAAAAAAGATTTGAATATTAAATAAATAAAATCGCATAATTTTAAAAGTAGATTATATACAGTTTTAAAGAACTAATGTGATAGGATTTTTTATATGTTTTTTTTGGGACTTTTACTTTTGTTGCTAACTTTTTTACCAATCGTCTGGGTTAACTTTATAATGAAAAAATATGATAAATTACTGATAAATATGCCTTTTGATGGACTTGAATTCGGCAGAGAAGTTCTTCAAGAAAATGGGCTTAATAATGTTAAAATAGAAAAAACATCAGTTGCAGATCATTATGATTTAAACGAAAAAAAAGTTAAAGTTTTAGAAAGTAGACTTTTTAGGAAAAGTCTAACTTCTATTTCAATTGTTTGCCATGAAATAGGACACGCTATTCAGCATAAGCAAGAGTATAAACCTCTTTTAAGAAGAAATACTATTGTTAAAAAAACATCCTGGTTAATTAATTTAACTAATTTGATTATATATGTAGGTTTGCCTATAATCTTAACCACAGGTTCGTTTTATCTCATAAAATTTTGTATTGGACTATTTTTATTGTCAGCAGTTCTCAGTACATTAATCCATATAGTTACTCTTGATGTTGAATTAGATGCAAGTTTCAATAAAGCTTTTCCTATTATTCAAAAAAAAGTGCCTGTTCAATACCATGAAGCGTGTAGGAGCATTCTTAAAGCTGCAGCTCTCACCTATGTAGTTGGCATTTTTAGAAATATTTTTTCTTTAAGATTTATATGGATGCTAATTTCAAGAATAAGATAAATATTTCTCTATTTTTGTATTGAATTTAACTAAAAGTTCATTAATTTGATATTAAATAATTTTTCGGTGAGAAAATTGATTAAGATTTTATTTTTTTTCGCTTTATGTAATGTTGTTTTTTTTAAAAAACATATACTGAAAGCTGATGTCGTATTGCCTCAATGTATTGGTAACTCTGCTGACTGGACTGATTGTAGAGGAGCATTTACCAAAGATTTAACTTCATATGTTGGAGAATTTAAAAATGGCTTGCCAGATGGTTTAGGTACATTTACGTATTCTGATGGTGCCACTTATCATGGATATTTTAAAGTAGGTAAAGAGCATGGGTTTGGAACTTTTAGATGTTGGCAACATGGTTCAGAATATGTTGGGGAATTTAAAAATGGCGAGAAAGATGGGAAAGGATTGTATACATACCCGGATGGAGTTGTTTATTCAGGAGATTGGAAATTAGGAAAAAGACACGGAATTGGGACACTTACTTATTTAAACGGAGAAGTAGTTAAAGGAAATTTTTTGAATGATTATTATATTGAAAAATAGTGTTTTTTTTTTGAGATTAATTTCAAGTAATCAAGATTTGTAAACTTCTTAAATTTTTGTACTATAATGAAGAAATTCATTCCACTGATTTTTTTTTTATTTTTACTTCTATACGGGGTGATATCAAGTTACAAAACTAAACTTGTTATATTTGAGAAAATGTTTCATTCTGATGTAATCTCGAATGATTAGTATAAAAATATTTTTAAATTATATATTTATATATCTGTTCACATTTTTTATCTATATTTACCCAGCGATTACTATAATCTTTTTGAACTTTGGTCTTAATTTTTTTAATACCGTTTCTTTATTTGTTAATGTTTTTCCTTTTATTTTGACAATATATTATTTTAAATCAAAAAATTCCTCAAGTGTTCTGAAGATTATAATTTATAATGGTATTGGTGTTGGATTTATTGGCTTTAATATTTCAAGTATAAGTCTCCTATTGACTTTGTTTTTGAAGAATACAGATAAGATAGGCTTTATTTCAATTTTTTATATTATTCTAATTTCAATAGTTGCCTTTTTTAATGCTACAAATATTAATTTAAAAAAAATAAGTTTAAAAAGCAAAAAAATTAAAAAAAAAACTAAAGTAGTTTTTTTTAGTGATGTTCATTTAGGTTCAAATTCTAAAAAGCATCTTTTAAAAATTTTTAAAAAGGTATCTAGCATTAATTGTGATCTCGTTTTGATTGGAGGTGATCTATATGACTCAAGTCAATTTGATTTGAATGAACTTAAAATTTTTAAAAAAATAGGAAAACCAATTTTATATGTTACTGGAAATCATGAATTTTATTTGAAGAACGCTGCACAAAAATTAAGTTACCTAAAGAATTACAATTTAAACGTAATTGATAATAAACCTTATTTGTATCAAAATTTAAATATAATTGGAATCGGAGATAATCAAAAGCTAAAGTTTAAAGAACGCACAATTAAAAAATTGTATTCAAAAAACAAATTTAATTTGATTCTTATACATAAACCTGAGATATGGAAAAAATTGCATAAAAAAATTGATCTTATGCTTGCAGGACATACCCATAATGGTCAAATTTTCCCTTTTAATTTTATAGTTAAAACAAAATTTAGAAACATATATGGTTTGTTCCAAAAAAAAAATTCCTATTTATACACTTCATCAGGTTCTGGTTGTTGGGGACCAAAAATGCGTTTAGGTTCAGTAAATGAAATATTAGAAATAACAATAAATTCTGAATAGATAACTTTAAGTTGAATAGACCAAAAAATATTTATTTTTTATCGCCAAAATAAAAGTTTTAATTATAAAACTATCATAGTAATCCCTTTAAAAAATAATATTATGTGTGAAAGTTATAGTAACTAGTCAACTTTAAGGAGATATATGATAAAAGTAAATTTAGGCCTTACAGGAATTTTAATTCTACTAATCTTAACATCTTATAATACATATCTTACATATTATTTTGTTAATTCGGTTTATGAAAAGATGGAATTAGTTACTTCGATGTTGGAGGATCTTGATAATGATATTCATGTTATTGAAGAGAAGCTTGAATAATAAAACTTTTTTTTAGGATTTTTCAACAATAAATTCTCTTTCACCTTCAAAAGATTCAATTTTCATATTGTTGTTTTTCTTGAAATTGTTTATGTATACTTGTCTTGATTTTTCTAATGCTTCTTGAGTTTGAAACTTTAAAACTGCTATAGCCTTTGTTTCTGTGATTGAAAAGACTTCTATAGAGATGACTCCTTCTAATTTATTTATCATTTCGTATCTAGCTAGTGCTTTCATAGCTTCTGATTCTATGGCAGATGCAAATTGGATTATATTTACTCTTACAAACATAAATAAAAATATATCACTTTTCTAACAAAACTTAAATATTTTGTATTCTAAAATAAACATTTATCAGATATAACTACGAAATGACAAAAGTTTTAAGGATATTTGATACTCTTCAAAAAAAAAAAGTAGATTTTGTTCCCAATAATGCAAAACATATTAAAGTTTATGCGTGTGGTCCAACCGTCTATAACTATGCACACATCGGCAATGCCAGGATGGCTGTTTCATGTGACTTACTGGTCAAAGTTTTAAAAACGATTTATCCAAAAGTTACCTATGTTTCAAATATAACAGATGTTGATGATAAAATCATAGAAGAATCAAAAAAAAGCAATACTTCAATAAAAAATTTAACAGAAAAATTTTCTTCAATTTATAACGAAGATATGAGTTATTTAAATGTTGAAAAACCAGATATACAGCCAAAAGCAACTGATTACATTGATCATATGATTAAATTTATCATTAATCTAATAGAAAATAAGGTTGCGTATGTTAGGGATGGTCATGTTTTATTTCATGTGCCTTCTTACAAATTTTATGGAATTCTTTCAAAAAGAACAATTGATGAACAGATTGCAGGTAGCAGAGTAGAAATCGCTCCATACAAAAAATATCCTGGAGATTTTGTATTATGGAAACCAAGTAAAGATAATGAACCTGGATGGAACTCTCCATGGGGTTTTGGTAGACCAGGCTGGCATCTTGAATGTTCAGCTATGTCAAAAGAATGCTTAGGATTCCCATTTGATATTCATGCTGGTGGAATTGACTTGACTTTTCCTCATCATGAAAATGAAATAGCTCAAAGTTGCTCTTTGAATTGTAACCATGAACCCCAAAGTTTTTGTAAATATTGGTTCCATAATGGATTTGTGATGTCTGATGGAGAAAAAATGTCAAAATCTCTGGGTAATATTAAACTGGTTCATGATTTAAAAAATTCTTTTTCAGGTTCCGTGCTTAGATTAGCACTGTTAAAAAGTCATTATAGACAACCACTTAACTGGACTAAAAAGCTTTTAGAGGAATCAGAGAAAAATCTTCAAAAGATTCAGAATATTTTTGGACAATCAGAAATGAAAAATTTTAAAAAATATGATTCTAACGAAATTCCTAACGAGATTTGGGATGCGCTATATGACGATTTAAATACTCCGAAGGTTTTTGCGTATCTCCTTTCCATGGTAAAAAATGTAACTGAGTCAAAAAAATCTGAAGATTTGAAAAAAAAAATAATTAGTACAGTTTCACTTTTAGGAATTTATCCTTTAAGTAAAGATAAAAAAAGTTTAGATATTTCTTTTATTGAAAATCTTATAAAAAAAAGAAATAATGCCAGAAGTAATAAGGAGTATGAATTAGCAGATAAAATAAGAAAAGAAATTGAAAGTATGGGGGTAACAATTGAAGATAAAAAAAATGAAACGACATGGATCCAAAAATAAATTTAGATTTTTTTTAATTTTTAATTATTTTTTCATTTTTCTTGTATATTTTTATAAGATATTTATATCTCCAATAATGCGTGGTAACTGCAGATTTTATCCAACATGTTCTGATTATGCAATCCAAGCATTAAAAGTTCATTCTTTCTGGAAAGCTACTTTATTGATTATTTTAAGAATTCTTAAATGTAATCCATTCGGTGGTAAAGGCTATGACCCAGTTCCATTTAAAAAAAAATAATAAATTAAAAAAAAAATTCAGTATTTTAAGTTTACTTGAACTTGAAGTAATTAGAGATTTTAGAAAGGATAATTTATACCAAAATTTAAATGGAAATTTTGAACTTTACAAAGATGACAGTAATTCCTCTACAAAACACTTTGGACTTTTTATTAATAAAGAATTAATAAGCGCTTTAACACTTATAGAAAATACCTTTTTAGAGAATAGCAAATTAAAAGCTATTCAAATTAGAGGAATGTCAACAAAAAAAAAATTTCAGAAAAAAGGTTTTGGCTCTGCTTTAATCGAAAAGGTAATTAATATTCTTAAATTTGAAAAAAAATATGAAATCTTATGGTGTAATTCTAGAATAGAGTCCTTAGGTTTTTATAAAAATAATTACTTTACTCCTGTCGGTAACATTTTTAATATAAAGAATATAGGAAAACATCAAAAATTATATATTGTTCTAAAAGAATGGCAAAAGATTCAAAATTTCACATAGATTTAAATAAGGCTAAAAATTTTTTTAAAAAAAAAATGGAAAAAAATTTTAGTTCTGATTCAGATTCAGAAAAACAAAACTTTAGAGATTATGATGAAGAAACAATCAAAATAAGTAAATTATCTGCAAGGATTGATTTTTTAAAAGATTCACTTGGGAATAAACAGAAAAGAAATAAAAAAGTAAAAATAGAGCCCTTAGAGAAAAAGAGTGTTTTAAATAAAAAAAAGGTTTTTATTCCTTCCCTGAAAAATAAAGATGTAAACAAAAGACCCCTTAGGAATTACATTATGGATGTTTTGGGTGGTGAGAGTAATGAGTGTGTAATAATGAAAGATTTTGAAATTAACCAAAAATTATATTTGTCCGGAAACGTAAATCATATTCCAGAGAATTTGATAAAACTTTTAGTAAAAGATAGGATGATAAGACTTGTTAGTGAAAAATACGAACAGAAAAAAAACTTAAAGAAAACTTACTTTGTAAAAGAGACTTTTGGTATATCTGAATTGAAAAGATCAAAATTAAGAAATAACAAAAAATTTAAATAGTATATGTCTGTAGTTCAACTAAATGTTTTTGATGAACCCCTAGAATTGTGTTCGAATGATCCTTTAACAGGTTTTACGAGAAATGGATGTTGTTCCTCTCATGAAAAAGATCATGGAGATCATTTTGTATGTAGTTCTGTTACAGAAAAGTTTTTAAAATTTTCCTTGGGGAAAGGTAACGATCTTATTACTCCAAATCCATCTTTTAACTTTAAAGGTCTAAAACCTGGAGATAAATGGTGCTTGTGCACCTCTAGATGGATAGAATCCTTAAAAAATGACGTTGCGCCTAAAGTTTATCTTAAATCAACAAATAAACTTGTGTTGGAAAAAATTAATTTAGTGATTTTGAAAAAATTTGCTATAGAAGTAAATTAATTGATTAAATAAAATGAAAAAAATAATTATTATCTCAGCAACAAAAAACTCAAATTTTACATTATCAGAAAAAATAAATCTTTTTTTTGAAAGCAAAAATTTGTATGATTCAAACGTAGTTTCTCTGGAAGATTATAATTTACCTTTATATACTCCAACTTTAGAAGAAACTTTTCAAAAATCAAATAGCTTTCCCGATGAAATAGAAATAATTAAAGAATTGCTTTTAGATAGCGATGCTATGGTCTGGTGTAGCCCCGAATATAACGGTGGTATATCTCCGATTGTCACAAACTCAATTGCTTGGATAAGCAGAGCGACAACAAATTGGAAGGATGCTTTTTTGGAAAAAAAGACTCTTATATGTACCTCTTCTGGTGGAAATGGACAAAATTTTATTGATGGTTTTAAAATGCAACTTAAGTATTTAGGAGCCGATGTAATTGATGACTCTTTTGTTCAGACTAAAAAAACTGGATTTGACTACAATTTACTTGAACATACTTTAAATATCTTTCATGAATCAGTAACTAACTAAATTTTATAGATTTAAGTCGTAAATTATTATGCAAGCTTGCTTTCCATTAACTATAAAAGGGATGTTTTTAAACATCCCTTTTTATTTAACTTTTTTATATTATCTATAAACTATGCTTAAGAGTGTAAATTATAACTCGCTTGTTAATGGTGAGTGGGTTAATGGGAATAGTAAATTTGGGGTTTTTAATCCAGCCAACCAATCCCTAATTGGCGAAGTCTTTGATGTAGGAAAAAAAGGCGCAGAGACTGCGATTATTTCAGCACAAAGAGCTTTCTCAACTTGGTCTTTGAGAACTTCAGATGAGAGAGCAAATATTCTTATGAACTGGTTTAATCTCATTTTAAAAAATAGAGAAGAAATTTCAAAAATTATTACTCTCGAGTCAGGGAAACCAATAGGCGAATCTCTTATTGAGGTAGAATATGGAGCTTCATTTATAAAATGGTTTGCGGAACAAGCCAAAAGAATCAAAGGTAATGTGTTAAGTACGAATGATAATTCTAAAAGGATGCTAATTTACAAGCAACCAATTGGTGTGGTATCTGCTATTACACCATGGAATTTCCCATTAGCAATGATAACACGCAAAGCTTCCGCTGCACTAGCTGCGGGTTGCACAGTTGTTCTTAAACCGAGTGAATTAACTCCAATAACTGCAAATAGGATTGCAGAATTGTCCTTAGAAGCAGGATTTCCAAAAGGTATTTTTAATGTGATAAATGGAAATCCACTCCAAATAGGTGAGGTTATGTCTACACATAAATTTGTAAAAAAGATAACCTTTACCGGTTCTACAAAAGTTGGTAAGTATCTTATGAAAAATGCATCAGATTCTATAAAGGGAATTTCTTTGGAGCTTGGAGGAAATGCGCCATTTGTAATTTTTGACGATGCTGATTTGAATGATTCAGTTGAAGGTTTTATTTTGTGTAAGTTTAGAAACGCAGGACAAACCTGCATTTCAGCTAATCGTTTATTCGTTCATGAAAAAATTTATGATACGTTTATGGATAAATTAACAAAAAGAATAAAGAATCTTACAATTGATGATGGTTTAAAAAATCCTGATATTGGACCTTTGATTTCTGAAAAAGCAATTTTAAAAATCGAAGACCACATTCAAGATGCAATTTCAAAAGGCGCTAAAATCTTAATAGGAGGTAAAAAAAGTAGTAAAGGAAAATTTTTCTTTGAGCCTTCTGTAATAATTAATGTGTCGCAAGAGATGAAAGTGTTCAAAGAGGAAAATTTCGGTCCAATCATTCCTGTAATTAAATTTTCAACAGATGAGGAAGTTGTAAATTATTGCAATTCGACTAATTATGGTTTGGCAGCATATTTTTTTACTAAGAACCAAAATAGAATTTGGAAATTTTCTGAGAATTTAGAATACGGTATGTTTGGGATTAATACTGGTAAGATATCAACTTATCAGAATCCTTTTGGAGGATGGAAAGAATCTGGAATTGGTAGAGAGGGTTCAGAAGAGGGTTTAGAGCCATTTTTAGAAAAAAAATTTGTTAATTGGAAAATTTAATTATACAAGATGCATTTTGATTTATTTGTTATAGGAGGCGGTTCCGGGGGTGTGAGGGCAGCAAGAGTGGCCAGCTCTAACGGAAAAAAGGTTGGTCTTGCCGAAGGCTCGGATCTTGGTGGAACATGTGTGAATAGGGGATGTATTCCCAAAAAACTGTATTCATACTCTTCTCATTTCTCAGAAGAAATTCAAGTTATGAAATCTTTTGGTTGGTCAGTAGGTAATATTAATTTTTCTTGGTCAGATTTAGTAAATAACAAAAAAAAAGAGATTCAGAGGTTAAATAAAATTTATCAAACCCTACTAGAAAATTCTGGAGTTAAGATCTTTAACTGTTTTGCTGCTTTTAAAAACGAAAAAATAATTAAATTAAATAATATGGAGGTGTCAGCAGATAAAATTATAATTGCGGTCGGAGGAACACCTGTAATTCCGGATATAGAGGGTTCTGAGCACATTATCTCTTCTGATGAAGCATTTGATATAAAAAGACTTCCAAATAAAATTTTAATTATAGGTGGCGGATATATAGCTTTAGAATTTGCTTCTATTTTTAATGGATTAGGTGTTGATACAACTATATGTATTAGAAGTGATAAAATTCTAAGAGATTTTGATACAGAGGTTGCGTTATTCCTTAAAGCAGAAATGGAAAAAAAAGGAATTAAATTTATTCATAATTCAAATCTCAGTCAGATTGTTAAAAATTCTGAACAACTTTGCGTTAAAATTAACAATGAAAACTTTAAATTTGATGTAGTAATGGCCGCTACTGGAAGAAAGTCAAACTTAGATTTGTTAAATATAAAAAATACAGATATAAAACTCAATAAAAATCAATCAATCATTGTTGATGATTTTTTTGAAACTTCAAGTAAGGATATATATGCCATAGGGGACGTTATAGATAGAGTTCAGTTAACACCTGTAGCTATAGCCGAAGCAATGACATTGATATCAAATATTTTTGAAAAAAAAAATAAATCTTTCGATTATAATTACATACCAACTGCTATTTTTGCTAATCCAAATATGGCATCAGTTGGTCTCAGTGAAGAACAAGCATCAAAGAAGTTTGATGAAATTGAGGTTTACATTAGTAAATTTAGACCTCTTAAATATTCTTTATCGAAACATAATGAGAAAGTTCTTATAAAATTAATAGTGGATAAAAGAACAAATATTGTGGTTGGCCTTCACTACATCGGTGCTGATGCAGCTGAAATAATTCAAGGTTTTTCTGTTGCAATTTTAAAAGGTATAACAAAAAAAGATTTAGACGATACGATTGGAATACATCCATCTAGCGCAGAAGAAATAGTAACTTTAAAAGAAAAAAGATAAAAAAATTCAAATTTAAAATTTTTCGTGTAAACATTGATATAAATTTTAAAAAAAATATTACTATGAGAAATTGGAAGCCAAATAGCTGGAGCAATAAAAAAGCATTGCACCAACCAATTTATAGGGATAAGAAGAGACTTGAACTTACATTAGAAAAGCTCAAAAAACTTCCTCCATTAGTCTTTGCTGGTGAAGTGCGAGATTTAAAAAAAGAATTGGCAGGATGTGTAGACGGAAGAGGATTTTTACTACAGGCGGGTGACTGCGCAGAAAGTTTTGCTGAATTTCATCCTGATAATATTAGGGACACATTCAGGGTAATATTGCAAATGGCAGTGCTTCTAACATTTGCCGCTAATGTTCCAGTTGTAAAGGTAGGAAGAATGGCAGGACAATTTGCAAAGCCTAGGTCCTCACCTGTTGAGAATAAAAATGGAGTAGAGCTTCCAAGTTACTTGGGCGACAGTATAAATTCAATTGAATTTAATGAAATCTCCAGACTGCCTGAACCTAATAGAATGATAGAAGCTTACAATCAATCAGCAGCAACGCAAAATCTGTTAAGAGCGTTTGCCAATGGGGGTTATGCAGATTTATCTTATGTTCAAAATTGGAATTTAGACTTTGTTAAAAAATCTTCACAGGGTTCAGCGTTTAAAAAGATTGCAGACAGAATTTCAGAAAGTATTAATTTTATGAAAGCATGCGGAGTAAATAGCAAAACTTCAAAAGAATTAGCAGAGTGTAAATTTTATACTTCACATGAAGCACTTTTATTACCTTTTGAAGAGTCTTTTTCTAGAATTGATAGTACTACTGGTGATTGGTACGATGTATCAGCCCACATGTTATGGATTGGGGATAGAACTAAACAACTTAATGGGTCACATGTAGAGTTTTGTAGTGGTATTAGTAACCCAATTGGGATTAAAGTGGGTCCTTCAACTGACGTAGATGAACTAATGAAAGTAATTGAGTTCTTAAATCCAGAAAATGAGGCAGGAAAAATTACATTAATTATAAGAATGGGTATAGAAAAAATAGAAAACTGCTTTCCTCCTATTTTAAAAAAAATCAAACAGGCAGGTTATAAAGTTATTTGGTCTTGTGATCCTATGCATGGAAACATTGAAAAAACTAATAATGGATATAAAACCAGAAATTTTTTAAATATATTAAAAGAAGTTAAAATTTTTTTTAACATACATAAAGTTGAGGGCACATATGCTGGTGGTATTCATCTCGAAATGACTGGACAAAACGTTACAGAATGTTTGGGTGGTATGCAAAAGATTACAGATGAGGATCTAGAAGCCAGGTATCATACATTTTGTGATCCAAGATTAAATGCATCTCAATCTATAGAACTTGCTTTTTTATTAGCTGGTTCTATAAAAGAATTTGAATAAACAAATTGGTAAAATCTTGAGTTTAAAATTTCAAATTTTTCAAAGACATACAATAGTTGGTGATATTGAGAATAACTTTATACTATTAAAAAAGGCTTATTTAGATTCAGTAAAACTAAAATGTGATTTTTTTTTAACCCCTGAAATGTATTTAAGCGGATATCCACCGAAAGATCTATTGCTAAGGAATGACTTTAATAAAAAACTAATTGTATTCCAGGAAAAGATAAAAAAGCTGACTAGAAATAGGAAAACTTTACTTGTTTTGGGTACTCCCCAAAAAAAGTATGATGGTTTGTTCAATTCGGCAATAGTTTTTCAGGATGGAAAAATACTTAAAGAATTTACAAAGATTGTACTACCAAATTATGGAGTTTTTGATGAAAAAAGATATTTTATTAGTGGAGCTATAAGTGATGATTATTTTCTATTTCAAGACAAAAAAATAAGAATATTAATTTGTGAGGATATTTGGGATGACAATTTAATAAGTAAAATTTCAAATAAAGGGTATGATTTTTTGTTAGTTATAAATGCTTCCCCATTCGAAAAAGATAAGTTTATGCTAAGGTATAAATTAATAAAAAAAAGAGTTAGGCAATTCAACGCGCCACTTATTTATCTGAATTCTTCAGGTTCACAAGATGATTTAATTTTTGATGGAGGTTCTTTTTTGATGAATGAAAATGGAGAAATTGAACATCAAAATCCATTTTTTATAAACTCTTCTAATACTTTTACTTATAATCCAAGAAAAAAAAATAAGAAAAAAAAAAAGATAGTAAAATTAAATTACAATAAAAATTTATATGATGCACTTGTAGTGAGTTTGAGAAATTATTTTAATGCTCTAGACTTTAAAAATATTGTAGTAGCTATTTCGGGTGGAATTGATTCCGCACTTTCTGCAGTAATTGCCTGTGATGCAGTTGGAAATAAAAACGTAAAAGGATATTACCTTCCTTCTAAATTTTCCTCTAACGAAAGTATGAATGATGCAAAAACTCTATCAAAAAATTTAAAAATTCAGCTTGTAGAACTCTCTATTATTAATCTTTTTAATGAATATATTAATACTTTAAATCCTGAATTTAAAAACTTTTCAAATGATGTTACAGAAGAAAATATTCAGTCAAGGATAAGAGGATCTATGATGATGGCAATATCAAATAAATTTAATTCACTTTTAATTACCACTGGAAATAAGTCAGAATTAGCAGTTGGTTATTCGACAATTTATGGTGATATGTGCGGCGGATATTCAATACTTAAAGATGTTTATAAAACAGAAGTTATGAAATTAGCTAAATTTAGGAATTTGAATTTTTCAGATTTATGTTTATTAAAAAAATTTAAAATTATACCAAAAAATATTATTTCAAAAGAACCAACTGCTGAACTGCGTTACAATCAAAAAGATTCAGATTCTCTGCCCTCATACAAATTATTGGATAAGGTACTTTTTTGTCTAATAGAAAAAAATATGAGCTTAGAGGAAATAAAAAATCTTGGCTTTGACAAGCAAATAATCTTAGATATATGGAATATGATAAAAAATTCTGAGTTTAAAAGATTTCAAAGTGTTCTAGGTCCAAAGATTTCAATCATGAATTTTGACAGTGATAGGAGATTTCCAATTATCAATAAATTTAAAATAGATAATTTACCATGTTAAGATTTGCACCAAGTCCAACTGGTTTTTTACATGTTGGAAATGCAAGAGTTGCACTATTAAATTTTATTTTTGCAAGAAAAAATAATAAAAAGTTTTTACTCAGGATTGATGATACTGACTCTGAAAGATCCAAAAAAAAATTTGTTGAAGCTATAAAAGAAGACTTAAACTGGTTAGGAATCAAATTTGATGATTGCTTTTCTCAATCACAAAGAATTAAAGAATACGATATCATTGTTAAAAAACTAAAATCTGAAAAAAAAATATATCCATGCTTTGAGACTCCTAATGAATTAGAAATAAAAAGAAGAATTCAACTTAAAACTGGCAAACCTCCAATTTACGATCGAGAGGCTTTGAAGTTAACTGAAAAAGAGATAGTTAATTTACAGAAATTAGGAAAGAAACCTCATTGGAGGTTATTTCTTGATGATAATCCAATTGAATGGATGGATTTAATTCATGATACAATTAAGTTTGAAAATTTGTCAATTTCCGATCCAATAGTAATTAGATCTGATAACACTCCATTATTTACTCTTACTTCAGTTATAGACGATGCGTATTACGGAATAACTCATGTTTTACGAGGAGATGATCATATTACTAATACTGCTGCTCAAATCAAACTGTTTCAGTACATTGATGCTAAAATTCCTACTTTTGGACATTTCCCTTTATTAAAAAGTTCAAGTGGTGGGGAAATGTCCAAAAGATTTAACTCCTTTTCGTTAAGAGAGATAAAAAAAAAAGAAATAAGTCCCGACGTTTTGACCACAATACTCTCTAGATTGGGAACAAATCTACCAATGGACTCGAATTTATCTTTGAAAGAATTAATTAAGGAGTTTAATATTAAAAGTTACGCAAAAAATGTAATAAAATTCAGCTTTGAAGAAGTAAAAAAGCTTAATGCTAAGTATTTAAAAAGTAATGATTATCAAGAAATTAAACACAAAGTTGATTTTGATTTTTCTAAGGAGTTTTGGTTGGCTATAAGAGATAATATTGATAATTTAGAGGATATAAAAATATGGTTTGAAATTGTGTACAAAAATAAACTTTTTAAAAATGAAAAAAAAATAGATGACAAAGTAATAAGAGCTGCAATTAAATGTTTGCCAGTTCAAATTGATACTAGCTCTTGGTATGGGTGGACAAAAAAGATTAGCTTGATGACTAATGTTAAAGGGAAAAAATTATATTTATCTTTGAGATTAAAACTTACAGGCATGGAAAAAGGACCTGAGATGAATTTACTGTTGCCATTATTGCAAAGAGAAAAAATTTTTCAAAGACTGAATAGTTAAAAATTATGAAAAATGATATTAAAATTTATGATAGTACTTTACGTGATGGAGCTCAAACAAAGGGTGTAGCATTTACTTTTCAGGATAAAATTAAAATTGCAGAAAAATTAGATTTAATTGGTGTAGATTATATCGAAGGGGGATGGCCAGGAGCTAACCCAACTGATGACCAATTCTTTAATAATCTTCCTAAATTTAAAAATTCTAAAGTTGTTGCCTTCGGAATGACAAGAAAAAATGGTAATAGTGCTGAAAATGATCCTGGACTAAATTTTATTTTAAATTCTGGTGCAAAAGCAGCGTGTATTGTAGGAAAGACTTGGGATTTTCACGTTAAAAAAGCTCTCAATATAAGATTAATCCAAAATCTTGACATGATAGGCGATACCATAAAATATTCTAAGCTTAAAATGAAAGAAGTTATGTTTGATGCTGAACATTTCTTTGATGGTTATAAAGCAAATCCTTTATATGCAATTGATTCATTAAAAGTTGCATATAACTCCGGAGCTGATTGGATAATACTTTGTGATACAAATGGTGGAACACTTCCACATGAGTTAAATGAAATTCTGAACTCAGTTTTTAAAATTATTCCTAAAAATCAAGTTGGTGTACATTTTCATAATGATACTGATAATGCAACTGCTAATTCAATTGAGTCAGTTAGACAAGGTGTTTGTCAGGTGCAGGGTACTTTCAATGGTTTGGGTGAAAGATGTGGGAATGCAAATCTAGTGAATGTAGTCACCAATTTATGTTTAAAGTTAAATTATAATTTAAAAATGAAGAAAAATTTAAAAAAGATCACTCATTTAAGTAGATTCATAGATGAGACATTAAACAGAAAATCGGAAAGGAATTTGCCTTTCGTAGGCTCTGCCGCATTTGCTCATAAAGGAGGTCTTCATATATCCGCGGTAAAAAAAGATCCAAGGAGTTATGAACATATTGATCCTAAGCTTGTTGGAAATGAGAGAGTTTTAGTGGTTTCCAATCAGTCAGGAATATCAAATATTATTGAGCGACTCCATAAGTTTAAAATTAAAATAAAAAAGGGGGAGAAAAAATTAAAAGAATTTTTGGAAATTATAAAGAAACAAGAATTTCTTGGTTATGCCTATGATGGAGCTGAGGCGAGTTTTGAAATTTTGGCAAAAAGAAAGTTTAATCAACTTCGAGAGTTTTATGAATTAAAAAGTTTCAAAGTTTCAAACGAAAGAGTAAAGGGTATCAATGATAAGTTTGATACCTTATCTTTAGCCGAGATTGAAGTAAAAGTAAAAAATAAAAGTTTTAAATGCTCAGCAGAAGGGTTAGGTCCCATTAATGCTTTAGACAAATCTTTAAGAAAAGCTTTAATTGAATTTTATCCAAAATTAAGTGACTTAAATCTAATTGACTATAAAGTAAGAATTTTAACTCCTCAAGACGGCACTCAAGCATTAGTAAGAGTAAGAATTGAATCATCAAATAAAAAAAAATCCTGGTCTACAATAGGTGTTTCGAATAATGTAATAGAGGCTTCTTACATTGCCTTAGATGACAGTGTTACTTATCATTTAATGAAAGTGTAAAAGATTCTTGAATAGTAAAAGGTATTTTCCAACAATTATTTTAGTGAAAACGCAGTTAGCCGAAAATTTCGGTGCTGTGGCTAGGAGTATGGAAAATTTCAATTTTACTAATTTAAGACTTGTTCATCCAAAATTTGATTTGAATAGCGAAAAAATTTTACCGTTGGCAGCCGGTGCTAGCAAAGTCCTAAGAAATGTATCAATATTTAATAGTCTAGAAGAGGCCGTATCAGATTTTAATTTTTTAATAGGTTTTACAGCTAGAAATCGAACATTTAATAAAAAATTTATATCTATAGACGATGGTATGAATCAGATAATTGAAAAATTTTCTCATGAAAATAAGATTGCAATTATTTTTGGTCCAGAGAATTCTGGTTTGTCTAATAATGATCTTACACTCATTGATAGATTGATTACAATCAAGTCAAATCCAATTTTTTCATCAATTAATCTTTCTCATGCAGTAATTTTATTTTGTTATGAATGGAGTAAATTTATTAATCAAAATGAAAGTTTTGAAATAAAAAGTCAAAAAAAAATATTGGCAAAAAAAGAGGACTTGCTCAATTTTTTTCATAGACTTGAGCTGTTATTATCTAAGAGTGGATTTATTAAAACAAAGCAAAGAAAAAAAACAATCACAACCAAACTTAAAAATATTTTTAATCGAATGGACCTTACAAAAAACGAATTGGATGCTCTTATGGGTATAATCAATAGTCTATATAAAAGTAAGTAATTTTTTTTTAAATAAATTTGACTTAAATTAATTAGAAGTTATATTTCGTACTCATGACTAGAATTTTAAAAGCAAAGTACAAAATTGATAGAAGATTAAAATGTAATCTTTGGGGTAGACCAAAGAGTCCTTTTAACAAAAAAGAGTATCCACCAGGCATACATGGTCAAAACAAAAGAAGGAAGCCTTCCGATTACGGAATTCAATTAATGGCGAAGCAGAAACTAAAAAATTATTATGGTTATATCACTGAAAAGCAATTTTATAATCTTTTTGTAAAAGCTAACAAGCTTAAAGGTGATACTAGTCAGAACTTTGTACAGTTGCTTGAAAGAAGATTAGATGCTGTGGTTTACAGAATGAAATTCGTTTCTACAATATTTTCTGCAAGACAATTTGTAAGTCATGGACATATAACAGTTAATGGAAAAAAAGTAACAATACCATCTTATAACGTTAGTGATGAAGACATTATTGAGGTAAAAGAAAAAAGTAGAGAAATTCCAATAGTTTTAGAAGCTATAAGTTCCAATGAGAGAGATGTTCCGGATTATATATCTGTCGATTATGACAAAATGAAAGGAAAATTCGTAAAAGGTCCCAAGCTTGACGAAATACCTTATCCTGTCCAGATGGAACCTAATCTAGTTATTGAATATTATTCCAGATAATTTAACTATTTAACTTATCTAGTATATTTTGAGGAGATGATTCTTTATAGGGATCTTCTTCAGCATTATCCTTATAGCCTGATTCAACAAATGAGTGTTTTATAACATTATTTTCAACGATTGCTGCGTATCTCCATGATCGCATTCCAAATCCCAAATTATCTTTTTTAACAAGCATACCCATTTTTCTTGTAAACTCTCCATTACCATCAGGTATAACTTGTACTTTACCAATATTGTGATGCTTAGCCCAAGCATTCATAACAAATGAGTCATTTACTGATAGACAATAAATTTGTTCAATACCCTTAGCTTGAAATTCGTCATACAGTTTGTTAAAATCAGGTAATTGATATGTAGAACATGTTGGTGTGAATGCACCTGGTAAGGAAAAAAGAATTACTTTTTTATTAGAAAAGAAATCTGACGTAGTTTTTGATATCCATTTAAACGGATTATCTCCACTAATAGAGTCGTCTCTTACTCTAATTTTAAAAGTAACTTCGGGCAATTTTTTATTTATCATTAGTAAACCTTTCTTAAAATTGTTTTAAATAAAAATTTAGAATAGTTCTAAGTAAATTTTTATCAAGTGTTTATTAAAAATATTTATGAGTATTTCAGCATTAATTATAGCCAGGAACGAGCAATCAAAAATTAAAGCGTGTTTAAAATCTATTCAGTTTGTTGATGAGATAGTAGTTGTCCTTGACAGGTCTTCAGATGATACTAAGAAAATAGCAAAAAACACAAATGCTAGAATATTTTCAGGAGAGTGGGAATTTGAAGGAGATAGAAGGAACTTTGGAATTAATAAATGTAAAGGGGATTGGATTCTTGAAATTGATGCTGACGAAAGAGTAGGTAAAAAACTTAAAAATGAAATCATAGATAAAAGTAAAAATCATAAATTTGACTTTCATTATATAAAATTGCTCAATTTTGTAGGTAATAATCCAGTCCAAAATGGGTGGATGTCTTGCTTAGCGCCAGATGGAAAGTTTTTATTTTTTAAAAAAGGCGCAAAAGTCTGGAAAAATCAAAGAGTTCATCCAGATTATAATTTAAGTGGAAATAAAGGATGTGAATTTAAAAATCATCTAGATCATAAAATGTCAGACGACATAAGCGAACTTTTGTTAAGATTTGATAGAAACACAGAATTAAAATCATTAGATTTAATAACAAATAATGAAGCCTACAAAAAAAACTTTTCAATAAGAAAAATGTTCTCAAGATTTTTGAAATCTTTTTTTGCAAGAAAAGGTTATAAAGAGGGATTATTAGGTCTTTTAATTAGTATATTAAATGCAATTTATCCAATTGTTGTAGGAATTAAAGCCGATTTTAAGAAAGATCGTTTTCATTAATTGAATATTCAATCTTATTTTTCTTCAAAATTTCGATTATCTCTCCATTTTCGGCGATTTCTTTCAAAATATCACATCCTCCAATAAACTCCCCTTTAATATAAATTTGGGGTATCGTTGGCCAACTTGAAAAGTCTTTTATATTTTGCCTTAATTCAGAGTCCTCTAAAACATTATAGCTTTTATAGTTAATGTTGAAATAATTTAAGATACCAACAACTTGGGCAGAAAACCCACATTGAGGAAAATCTGGATCGCCTTTCATAAATAATACAACATCATTTTTTTTTATCATATTTTCTATTTTCTCTAGAATTTGGCTCATTGTATGTTTCTCCTAATTAAGTTTCTAATGTTGTTAATTTTAACGCATGAAGTTTAGTTCCCATATCATCACCAAGTGCTTTATATACTAATTGATGTTGTTGAACCTTACTTAAGCCATTAAATCTTGATGACTTAATTGTTGCATGGTAATGGTTTTCATCCCCTCTTAAATCAATTATAGAAATATCAGAATCCTCAAAATTCTTTTCTAAAACATCATTTAATTCTTTTAAAGACATTGGCATAATCAATTGTTATAACTAATAAACCATTTTTTGTTTTTTTCAATCATTTCTTTAACTGAAATTATTATGTCATTATTTATATTCAATTCGTTTTCAACTACGTGACCAATATGTTTCACATAAATTTTTTTTTCTTTTGCTGTTTTTAATATTAAATCTTTATCTTTCGCAATTATAATATATCTAGATTGATCTTCTCCAAATAACCAATTTACTCGTATATTTCTTTTATTCAAAGTTATTTTAGCACCTAAATTATTTGCAATTATCATTTCTGCTAATGCAATCAAGAATCCTCCATCTGAAATATCATGACAACCTGTAATATGATTTGACAGAATTAAATTATGAAGAAATAAACCATTTTTTTTTTCCAAGTCTAGGTCTATTTTAGGGGGTAATCCCATCTCATTTTTATTAATTACTTTGTAAAAAGCAGAACATCCAAGATGTCCATCTGTCTTTCCTAGTATAAAAATATTATGGTTCAATAACATTTTAAAAGAACATGCATTCTTTAAGTTTTTGATTAAACCAACACCACCAATTACTGGTGTTGGGTAGATGCTTTTTCCTTTTGTTTCGTTGTAAAGAGAAACATTTCCTGAAACCACAGGGAAGTTTAACTTCTTACAAGCATAACCTATCCCCTTTATAGATTCTTTAATTTCAAACATAATTTCTTTTTTTTCTGGATTACCAAAGTTAAGATTATCTGTTATGGCCAGGGGTTTAGAACCAGCAGCAATTAAATTTCTCCAATTTTCAGCAACGGAAATTATAGAACCTAAAAAGGGATCTGATTTGCAATATATAGGATTACAATCGCAAGCAATTGCAATTGCTTTATTGGTATTATGAATTCTTATAATTGCTGAGTCTGACTGTTCTGAGCTTTTTAAAGTGTCACCCATTACAGTTTTATCGTACTGGTTGAAAATCCACTCTTTTGAAGAATAATTAGGGCTAGACAAAATTTTGAGTAAGACATTTTTAATATTATATTTCTTTAATTTTAATTTTGTAATACGTTTTACGTGATTTTTTCTTGATGGTCTATCATACTCAGGCGCGTGCTCTACAAGAGGTTTTATTGGTAATTTTGCTTGTAAATTTTTTTTAAGAAATATTCTCATCTCTCCAGATTTGTTTAAGACTCCGATTTCAGAGTAATTTAGTCCCCACTTTTTAAAAATATTTTTTGAAAGCTTTCTAAAACTTGGATTAATCACCATTAACATTCTTTCTTGTGTTTCAGACAACATTATTTCATAAGGTTGCATTTTAGATTCTCTAGTTGGAATTTTATCTAGAAATAAATCAATGCCACAATCTCCTTTTGAAGCCATTTCAAATGAAGAAGATGTTAATCCAGCTGCCCCCATATCCTGAATTGCTATTATTGCTTCACTATTCATTAATTCTAAACAGGCCTCCATAAGTAACTTTTCTGTAAATGGATCTCCTACTTGTACTTGAGGTCTTTTATTTTTTGATTCATCATCAAATTCAGCAGACGCCATTGTGGCACCATGAATGCCATCACGTCCTGTTTTTGCACCAACATATATTACTGGATAGTTATTACCTTTAGCTATTGAATAAAAAATTTTATTTTTTTTTACCAATCCAACGCACATGGCATTTACAAGATTATTATTATTGTAACTTTCATGAAAAAAACATTCTCCACCAACAGTCGGCACACCTACGCAATTTCCATAATCTCCTATACCAGAGACAACTCCAGATAATAGATATTTAGTTTTCTTATTATTAGTAGAACCAAATCTTAATGAATTTAAATTTGCAATAGGTCTTGCGCCCATTGTAAATATATCTCTCATTATTCCTCCAACTCCTGTAGCTGCCCCTTGATATGGTTCTATAAAGGATGGATGGTTATGACTTTCCATTTTAAAAACTATTGCATCTTGATTACCAATATCGATTATTCCTGCATTTTCTCCAGGACCACATATAATCCACGGAGCTTTTGAAGGAAGAGTTTTTAACCACTTTTTTGTGGACTTATATGAGCAATGTTCACTCCACATTACCGAAAAAATTCCAAGTTCTACTAAATTTGGATAACGACCCAAAATTTTTAAAATTAATTTAAATTCTTTCTTAGTAAGATTATGTTTTTTAATTTCTTTATCAGAAAAGTTGTTCATAAAATATTTCCTAAATTTTCTAAAAAAAACTTTCCATCCTGGTTGTCTTGGTCTATAGCTCTCTCAGGATGGGGCATCATACCAATAATATTTCCCTTTTTATTTTGAATTGCAGCAATATTATTTACTGAACCATTTGGATTTGATTGAAAATCAATGGTTCCGTCTTGACTGCAATATTGAAGAATAATTTGTTCATTATCTTGAATTTTTTTTAATTTTTCATTGTCTATAAAATAATTACCTTGCCCATGCGCAATGGGTAATTTTATTATGTTATTATCATTTAATTTTGATTTAAATTTATGAAATTTTAATTTTAAAAATATATCCTTGTTTAAGAATTTAGTGTTCTTATTTTTTATTAGTGCACCTGGTAATAAATTACTTTCTGTCAAAATCTGAAACCCATTACAAATTCCTACTATTGGATAGTTTTTTTCCGATAATCTTTTTATCTCTTTAATTGCTGGAGATTTTGTCGCTATTACTCCAGCTCTTAAGTAATCGCCAAACGAAAATCCACCAGGTATAAATATAATATCAGTATTTTCTATGTGTGACTCTGTATACCAAATAAGTTGAGGTTTACATTTATAAATCTTCTCAATAGCATTTTTTAGGTCTCTATCACAATTAGAACCGGGAAAAATTATTATAGAAACTCTTAGTTTAGACAACACTTAACTTTTTAATTTTATAATTTTAAAGTTTTCTATTACCGGATTTGCTAACAGATCACTGCTGATTGATGAAATCTTTTCTTCATTACTGTCTAATTCAACATTATTCATTTCGATATCAAAATATTTCCCTCTAGATAGATTTTTGATATTATCATATCCTAAATTTTTAATGGTTTTTTTGATTTCCTCGGCTTCTGGATCTAAAATTCCATTTCTAAGTGAAACAAAAACTCTATATTTCATTTTTAATTTCCTTTGCAGAAAAATCATTATTTAATAGACCTAATCTGGATGCAACTTCTTGATATGCAGTATCAACTTCGCCAAGATCATTCCTAAATCTGTCTTTATCTAGTTTTTTATTAGTTTTAAGGTCCCAAAGTCTACAATTATCCGGACTTATTTCATCAGCTAACATAATTATACATTCATCAGAGTTCCAATATCTTCCAAATTCAAGCTTAAAATCGACTAATCTTATATTTTGTGCAAGAAAAAAACCCATCAGAAAATCATTTACTTTAAAGCTTAAATTTATAATTTCTTCTATTTCCATACTATTTGCCCATTCAAATATAAGAATGTGTTCCTCAGAAATAATGGGATCATTTAAGCTATCATTTTTTAGATAAAACTCTATTAATGGTCTTTGTAATATTTTGCCTTCATCAATACCAAGTCTTTTTACAAGTGAACCTGCTGATATATTTCTTATAACTACCTCTATAGGCAGTATATCAACTTTATGAATTAATTGTTCGCGCATATTGAGCCTTTTTATCAAATGATTAGGTATATTAATTGAACTTAATCTCTTCATAAGTAATTCAGAAATTAAATTATTAATTACACCTTTGCCTGGGATATTACCTTTTTTTTTATTATTAAATGCTGTAGCCTCATCCTTAAAATACTGAATAAGTGTGTTAGGTTTATCTCCTAAATAAATTATTTTTGCTTTGCCCTCGTATAACTTCTTTTTTTTCATTACTTACCCAAAACTTTATTGAAGATATTATCAATATTTTTAAAATGATAATTTAAATCGAAAATTTTTGAGATCTCAGAAGATTTCAAGAATTGCTTTATTTGTTTATCTTTATTTAACAACAATTTAAAACTGACATTTTTTTTCCAAGACTCCATCGCGATTTTTTGTACTTTTTTATATGCGTCCTCTCTTGTTAACCCTTTTTTTATTAAAACTAACATCACTCTTTGAGAGTTGTATAACCCGTTAGTATTATCCAAATTTTCTTTCATTTTTGATTTATTTACAACAAGATTTTTTATGACATTTTTTAATCTATTGATTGAAAAATCTAAAAGCACCAAAGTATCGGGACATAATAACCTTTCAACAGATGAATGCGAAATATCTCTTTCATGCCACAAAGATATATTTTCCATCATAGGATACACAGTTGAACGAATTACTCTTGATAACCCTGTCAAATTTTCGCTTAAAACTGGATTTCTTTTATGTGGCATTGCTGAGGAACCCTTTTGATTTTTTGCAAAAAATTCCTCTACTTCATTTACCTCGCTTCGTTGCAAATGTCGAATTTCAGTAGCAAGATTTTCAATAGAGCTAGCTATAATTCCTAAAACAGAAAATAGATAAGCATGCCTGTCTCTTGGTATTATTTGAGTGGAAACTGATTCAACCTTTAATCCTAATTTTTTTGCAACATAATTTTCAACTTCAGGACCTATGTTTGCATATGTTCCAACTGCACCGGAGATAGAGCAAATTGAAATTTCCTTTTCTGCATTCAGTAATCTTTCATAGTTTCTTTGAAACTCACAATATTTACCTAATAATTTTAAACCAAAAGTAGTTGGTTCAGCAAATATTCCATGGCTTCTTCCAATGCATGGAGTTGTCTTGTACATTAATGCTTTATTTTTTAAAATAATAATCAAATCTTTAAGCTCTTTTTTAATTAAGCTACAAGATTGTTTTAATTGCACAGATAGACATGTATCAAGAACGTCAGAGGAAGTCATACCCTGATGTATAAATCTAGAATCTGAACCAATATATTCACTTAAGTTTGTAAGAAAAGCTATAACATCATGCTTAACTTCATTTTCTATTTGTTCAATTCTTTCAATTTGAAAATTAGCCTTTTCCTTAATAATTTTCAAACTTTTTTGAGGAATAAACCCCAATTTTTCCTGAGCTTCGCAGGCCAAAATCTCGATTTGCAACCATATGGCGTACTTATTCTTTGGTTCCCAAATCTCTGCTAATTCTTTTCTAGAATATCTTGGTATCATTTAGCAATATAAGGTGGAAAATTATACTCTTTTACAGATTTTGTAAAAATCTCATATCCAGTTTTTGTTACTCCAACAGAGTGCTCAAATTGTGCAGATAATGATTTGTCAGAGGTAACAGCTGTCCAGCCGTCAGATAAAACCTTAATTTTGAAATTTCCGATATTGATCATTGGTTCTATTGTAAAAAACATTCCTTCTTTTAGTACTTCTCCCTCTCCAGAATTTCCATAATGAAGTATACTTGGATAATCGTGAAACACTTCACCTAAACCATGACCACAAAAATCTCTAACAACTGAATATTTTTTTTTTTCTGAAAATTTTTGTATTGCATACCCAATATCTCCGACTGTATTTCCTGGCTTTACCATTTCAATACCTCGCATCATAGCTTCATAAGTGGTTTCGACGAGTCTTTGTGCTTTTATACTTACTTTTCCCACATAAAACATTCTACTTGTATCACCATGCCATCCATTGAGAATTGGTGTTACATCAATATTTAAAATATCTCCGTCTGTTAGAACTTTTTCACTTGGTATACCATGACAAACAACATGATTGACAGATGTGCAAATTGACATTGGAAAACCTTTATAGTTTAGTGGAGCAGGCATTGCACCATTCTTAGTTTGAAACTCATGACAAATATTATTTATCTCTAAAGTTGTAATTCCCGGTTTCACAAAATCAGTTATATGATCTAGGCAATCAGCTGCCAATTTACCTGCCATTCGCATCTTCTCAAAGGATTCTTTCTTATGGATTTTAATTAGACTTGAGTTTTTTATCATAAAATATTTGTTAAAATAAAATTAATCTATAATAATTTATAACAATTGTTTAGTAAAAATTAAAAATGGTAGTTAAAAGAAAAATTTCAGGAATAATAATCATTGGTGATGAGATTTTATCAGGAAAAACTCTCGATACAAACTCAAACTACATCTCTAAGGAATTAGGGTTGCGAGGCATCGATGTTAAAGAGATTTCGATAATCAATGATGATAAAAAAATAATAATAAATAAAACCTTGGAATTTTCAGGGAAATTTGACTATGTATTTACGACAGGTGGGATCGGGCCAACTCATGATGATTTAACGACCGAAGCAATATCTACGGCATTTGATAAAGTTTTAGAACTTAATGAAGAGGCTCACTCATATCTAAAAAAACATTACACACAGGATGAACTTACCAAAGCAAGACTGAAAATGGCTTACTTACCAAAAGGAAGTAATTTAATATTAAACCCAGTAAGTTTAGCACCTGGTTTTTATATTAAAAATGTATATGTTTTTCCAGGTGTGCCTGAGATATTAAAGGCCATGTTTTTTGAATTTATTGATAAGTTTTCTGATAAGGATATTATGCCTCAAATAAATATTTCAACTTTGCTTTCTGAGGGTGTGATAGCTGATTATATTAAATCTATCCAACAAGAAAATCCTAAAGTTTCCATAGGAAGCTATCCATACTTTAAAAGTAATTTATTTGGAGTTTCATTAATTTTAAAAAGCCAGGACAAAGATTTGCTCCAAAACGTTGGTGAACAGATTTTTTATTTTCTCGACAAAAAAAAAGGAAAGCCTAAGTATTTTTAATTTTTATTCCAATAAAGCATTTGTTTTATTTTTTATTTTTATTTTTATTAAAGTATTAAGCTTTTGATTAGACCATTTAAGCATTTCCTTTCTGAAAACCTTTTCAGTAATCTTTTCTAATTCTTGAATACCTAAATTATTATAAACCTTGTTAAAATACTTATGTTTATTCCAATCATATTTTTCGTTTTTTTTAAAGTTTTTGAGGTTTTTTTTAGCTTCGAGTTTATCAAATTTTATAGAAGTATTATAAGATTTTGAATTTAACACATCTTCAATTTTTTCTTCTGATTCAATTAATGATTCTTTTTTTTCTGTTTTAAGCGGGAGTATTTTTCCTGTAGGGAGCTTTACTTTCTCATTTCTAGCTGTTTCTAATAAATTGTTTATAGATAATATGATATTTTCAAGACTTCTTTTTTTATTCATGTTAATATTCTATATTTTCATTACATGGTTAGAGGGTTTAAATAAAATGATTAATGAAATATTCCCATATTTTTTATACTTTTTAGTAATCTTATTTTATTTAGCTTCTATTAGAAATAAAGAAAAAAAAAATATCTATGAAAGTAAATCTAGAGAAAAATTTTTAAATGTAGAATCTTTTCTTCTGGACGCTGAGAAAAAATTATTAGCTCTTAAGGAATTATATCAACAAGAATTAATAAATTATGAATTATATTTAATTAAATCTAATCTTATTGGAGATTCAGTTAAAAAATATATAAATTATGATAACTTGCAAATTGATAAATACAAAAATAAAAGAGTAATTGATGATCTTAAAATAGAATTAACAAGTAGAATTAAAAAAGAGAAAATGGTTCAAATAAAAAATATAGATTTTGATTCAGCATTAGATTCTATTGACCAAAAAATAAGAAAAAAAGAGAAAGAGTTTAAAAATGAAGCCTGATAATAAAAAATTAATAGATGATGTGAAGAACCATCTTAAAATTAAAAAAAATAAAAAAGAGATAGTAAGTAATAAAAGGCCAGATGATTTGATAGAAAAGCTTTCAAATAGCCAAATTAAAGTAGCAGAAAAAATCATTGAGAAAGAGGTAAAAGCATGGATAAATTGCAATGCTTTGAATCTCTCAAAAGAATTAATAACTAAAGAAATAGACAAAAAATTTAAAAAATAAACATTTTTTTATGGCACAATAATTGCTCTTTTTTGTAAAGGTGGTTATATGAAGCTTTTAATAACAAATATTGTTTATGGGCAAGTTTATGCTGGAATATTTTTAAATCAACATTTAAAAAGCATATTAGATAAATCTAATCTTCCTTCAATTGTGCCTGATTGTGAAGTTAAATATATTTTATATACTGATCATCATACAAAGTTTCTCATTGAATATCATCCAATGTGGATAGCTTTATCCAAGTTAGTTAAAACAGAAATAAAATTTTTTGATACAAACCTAACATTTGAAGGTCGTTATACGTATTTGAGATCAATGTTGATAGATTCCATGAAAATAGCAATGGAAGGGGATTATATACTATCACCTATTGTAGCTGATTTATATTTTGCAAAAGATTTTTACCCTAGGATTTTGAAAAGATTTAAAGAAGGATATGATTCAGTCTTAGTCACTGGAATGCGAAGTTCTGCTGAAGCAATGATACCTAGATTAAATCAATCGCAAGGTGCACTAACTGATATGGAACTTTTTGATTATGGCTATGAATGTCTCCATCCTTTGTGGGTGGCATGTCATTGGGATGCTGTCCAATTTTCAAGAATACCTTATGTCCTACTTTGGAATGCATACCCTGGTTTTATGTTACGAGCTTTTTCAGTTACCCCTATAGCATTTATTCCAAATAGTGAAATGTTAGATTGCAATATGATTGATGCAGATGTCCCTTATCACTGTAAGAAACCATTTTGGGCTTTGGACTGGGTTGATGCACCAGTTATGGGAATAGAGCCATTAGAGTGTTTCTATCCACCTTTCGGTAACCACAAAGCTACCACCAAATACGTTGGAATAGATTTCGCAAGTAAAGCAGTTAACCCAAAGCAATATGATTTTTTGAAAGTCAAAAGTTATTTTCCATGTAAGGAAAGAGTAAAATTAAGTGATAAGCAAATCAAACAATCAGATAACGTGGTTAAAGAAATATTAGAGTACGTTGAATCTTCAAAACGCAAAGCTTCATAAAATGAAAAGTTTAAAGAAAAAGTACATAATTACAAATATTTTATACGGAAATATGTACACTGATATATTTTTAAATCACCACTTAAAAAGCTTAGCAGACATTTCCAACATACCCAATATCAGCAAAGAATTTCAAATACAATATGTACTGTATATAGACAAATTTAATCTTCCAATTGTAGAAAAAAATTTTTATACAAAAAAATTAAGTGAGCTTATACGCTTTGAATTTCAAATTGTAGATTTAGCTGAAAAGAATTGGAATTATGAGTCTAGGTATGGAGTTTTAGAAAACACACTTCAAGACGGATTGAAACGGGCTATTTCTGAAAACGCACTTTTTAGTCCATTATGTGCTGATTTAGTAGTTGCAAAGAACTTCTTTTCTAAAATCACTAAAAAAATAGAAGAAGGATATGATTCAGTCAATGTTTTACCAATGAGAACGGCTGCCGAACCGATGACTCAGTTTTTAAATCAACATAATGGTGCTTTAAGTGATATGGATCTTTTTGAATATGGATATGCATGTCTTCATCCACTTTGGGGTGCATGCCACTGGGATTCTCCTCAATTTTCAAAACTTCCTATCTGCTTCATATGGAATACATATCCAGGTATGTTTGTTAGGTCATTTTCAATCAGCCCAACAATCTTTATTCCAAACAAAAAAATGCTTAATTGTAAAATGATAGATGTGGACGTATTACAATTTTTAAATAATCCATTCTTAGCAGAAAACTGGACTGATTGTCCAATCATCAATGTTGAACCAATAAGATGTTTTTATCCAGCTTTTAAAAATAAAAAAGCTAATTCTTTAAACTGTGCAAAAGATATTTCTAAAAATTTCGTTGCTAAGTTAGCAAAGTGCCAAATTCCTTACATAAAAAATAAATTATATTATCCTAATAAAAAATGTGTAAAAATATCATCTAAAAAGGTAAAACAGTCTAACGATGTTGTAAGAACTCTTTTAGAGAATTATAACAGTCAAAAGGAAGTATCATAATTTTTCTCATCTTTAATTAAATTTGCAATAAGAGATAAAATGATATAATGATCTTAATATTATTTTTACTTTTTCATACTAATGCAAAATCTAAAAAATTTGTTATTTAAATTAAGGTTTAGCCATTTTTTCTTAAAAGTTTACTATTATTCAAAGAAATTTATTTCAAATTATAATAATTTTAAATTCTGTAAAAAAGAAACTATAAAAAGATCGGTTGGATTCAAAAAAGTTGAATTAAAAAATAATAAAGTATTAGAGGAGGCAATATTATTTTCAAAAAAAAAGTTTGATTTTTCGTATATGAAAAAAAATGCAATAAAAACTGATCTAAAAAAAGATTTTCTTAACATTTGCGAATTTAGTGTTTTAGATTTTGAACCACTTAAAAATTTAGCAATTGAAAAAAATATAATTGAAATTTCTTCAAATTATTTAAGAACTCAACCTATTCTGTATAGTTCTACGGTATGGTTAAGTAATTATGTAAAAGAGGAACCTTCTTCCTCACAACTTTATCACTTTGATAGAGAGGATTTATTTCAGCTAAAAGTTTTTATTCCTTTAGAACCAATTATAGAAAGTTCAGGTCCGTTATCTGTAATATCTTCAAAGCAAAGTTCAGAATTTATTTGGAATAATCTTAAAAAATTCAAAATTATTACTCTGAAAGATAGAATTTGTGATAATGAAATAAACAATAATATCAAAAATTTACAAGAATCTTCTCAAATTGCAAACCCTGGACAACTTATATTTGTTGATACTACAAACTGTTTGCATTATGGGAGCAGGTATTCCAAAAGTATTAAATATCACTTATCTTTCCAATATATTTCACCTTTCTCAGAAAGATTAAATTCTTTTATGAAAAGTTTTAAAAAGAATGAATATTCAAATAGTTTAGATACATTGAGTTATGTTGAATGGAAATATCACAATCAAACCTAATCTTGAATTTTTTTTCCTTGGTTAAGTTTAATAAATTGGTTTATGTTATTTATATTTAAATACTGATTTATCTCATTATCAATTTCAGATAATTTAGCTAACATCCTCGCTGAAACCGTTTGTCCATAAGAATATGGGTTCAAAAACTCTGAATCACTTGTATTTAATTCAGAAGGATCGGTAAAATAAAATATACTCTTGTTTAGTTTTAAATTAAATAGTTTCTTTGATTTTTCAATGTAAAAACTCTTTTGTTTTTTTTTCATTTCTTTATAGATTGATGGTGCAAACGGAGGAACAATTATTATTGCTTTACTTCCATATTTTTCAACTAAATCAATAAATTTAATTAATGAATTAATATTTTCCTTATTTACTTTTGGAGATGTATTCAATTCAATGGAATTTTTTAAATCATCCTTATTATATTCAAAATTGATAGATGTATTTCCATAATGCCATGAACCATCTTTTTTTGTTCCGTGTTTATCTTTTGCTAGAGCTCTCAGTCCTATAGGACACTTATCTTTCCTTTTCAGGATTGTTAAAAACTCTGAAAAATTCAAGTCACCTCTGTAGATCCATACATATGGTAAATACAATTTGTAAATAAGAGATGTCCACCTTCTTAAAAGAGAAAACTTATTCTGAGATCCCGTATTATCTAAATTTGATAACCACCATGGATCAATTGTTAAAATAACCACCTCGGGCGAAAAAATCTCAAAAACTTTATTAATTTCGTAAATTGAATTTTTTGAACTCGAAATATACTGACCAAGAACATAACTTGTCATAGAAAAAAAATCTCCACTATAATTATTTGCAGTTCCTGGCCCTGTAACAACTATTTTAGGTCGAATCTGTTTTATCACTTCATAACCAAGTTCCCATTTTTGAATTCCAGCTGAAACTTGTTGAACCACACATTCATCCGAGTTTATCTGAATTAACGCTGAATTTTGTGCATTTGAATATTCACCTGCTTTAAATTGAAAAAAAATTGAGGGTAAACTTATAAATAAAAAGATAATAAAAACAATAATTATTCCATATATAAACTTTTTAATTTTCATTTTTAAAAGCTAAAATATAAAAAGTCCACAGTGATATTTGACCAAAAAATTGAGGTGCTTAGAATTAAAAGGCATGTTACAAACACTCCGTTGCTAAAACTTAGTTTAAAATTAGTTCCATTATTATTTTTGTTTAAAAAGTTGAATCTTTCCATATTATTAGAGAAAAAATATATTATTATAACTGATATTGATAAAATAATGAATACTTCAGAATTTAGATTACCAAGCCAACCCAATCCGCTAGGTGGATAAGAAAATATTTTTTCAAAAATTGGAAAATTTTCAATTAATCTTGGAGTCATTTGAACTCCATTTAGTCCCAACATAGATTTAAAGATTACGACGGCACTAGAAACTGAATCCGATCTAAATAAAACCCAACCAAAATTTACCGATAGAGTTGTAATTAAGAATGATATAATTTTTATGTGCAGCTGTTCCATATTTAAAATTTTATATTCTCTATTGTAAACTTTAAATACGTGATTTACGCATACTAATATACCGTGATAAATTCCCCATAGTATAAATGTATACCCAGCTCCATGCCAAAACCCGCTTATAAAAAAAGTAATCATTATTGGAAAAATTATAAAATAAAAAGTTTGCCTAGGATTCTTTAAATTTAAAAAAGAGTCCTTTTGAATAAAACCTTTAAATGGTTTATAAATATAGTTTTTTAAAAAATCAGAGAGAGAAATATGCCATCTTCTCCAAAAGTCAATTATACTAAGTGATTTGTAAGGAGAATTAAAATTTATTGGAAGGATCACACCAAACATTAAACCTAAACCCAGTGCCATGTCACAGTATCCAGAAAAATCAAAATATAGTTGAAACATATAGCAAAAAGATCCAATCCAGGCCTCAAAAAACAATGGATTATGTCCATTTGCTACAGATTCAAATAAATTAGAGGCAAAAAGATTTAAATGATCTGCAATAAAAACTTTTTTAAAAAGACCTAGAACAAACAAACTTATTCCAAATAACAATTTGGATAAATTGAACTTACCAAAATTTTTATCAGTATATTGTTTTAGGGCAAATTTTTGTTGAACTATTGGACCTGCAATTAATTGTGGAAAAAAAACTACAAAAAGAAAATATTCTAAAAAATTATGTTTTGAGGTTTCTGATTTGTATGAGTCAACCAAATAAGAAATTTGTTGAAAAGTAAAAAAAGAAATTGCTAAGGGTAAGATAACTCCCTTGAAATTAATGCCATGTAAAATAAAGTTATTTAAATTTAAAATAATAAAATCAGTGTATTTAAAAAAGCTCAGTAACAAAATATTGAAAGTTATGCCTAAAACTAAAATTTTTTTTTTATGATTTTGGGAATTACATATAAGCGTTCCAAAAAAGTAATTAGTAATAATTGATCCAATTAATAAAAATACATATTCAATTTTCCAATATCCGTAAAATAACAACGAAGAAATGCACAAAACAATAATTGAAGAATTTCTTCCCAAGAATTTATGACATAAAAAAAAAATAATTAATGTTATGGGCAAAAATATGTAAATAAATTCTATTGAAGAGAATGACATATATTTATTATACAAAATCTTTATTTAATACTAAAGATCTGTTTTCTTACTTAATAAGAAATCTTGAACACTTTCAAAGAAGCATTAAAATTGAGATAACATATATTATTTAAAAAAAAGATAATTTTTATTTTCTTCAATTTAGAATATTTACAACATTGAAATAAATAAAAATGATAATATACTCATAGAAATTTATTTAGTTTGAATTGCGCTCGTGCTGAAATTGGTAAACAGACTGGACTTAAAATCCAGCGGAGTCTGACTCCTTGTCGGTTCAAGTCCGACCGAGCGCACCATTAGATTTTTTTGTTTTATTAATTATGTTTAAATTTTCTTTTATTTTTTTAATTTTCATCTTTAATTTATCTTTTTCCAATGAGAGAACTATTCAAAATGATTTTGATAATAAAATTAAAAATTTTATTCTAAAAAACCCAGAGGTAATTATTAAATCACTCAAGATTTATGAGGAAAATCAAGCAAAAGAAGAAGAGAAGGAAAAAAATAAATTTATTTCTGAAAATTCTGAAGAAATTTATAAAAGTAATGGAAATTTATATGATGGGAAAGTGGATTCGGATTTAATAATTGTTGAATATTTTGATTACAATTGTGGATATTGTAAGAAATTTCATCAGGAACTTAGGTCTGCTTTGAAAGAGGAACAAAATCTTAAAGTTGTGTATAAGAATTTACCTGTTCTTTCTGAAAATTCAAAATTTTTGGCGAAAATTTCGATTGCAATTGGTCTTACAAGCAATAAAAATTTTCTTAGTTTTCATGAGTTTGTAATGAACTCAAAAAAGCAAATAAAGGAAAATGATTTAAAAATGAAGATTCAAAATTTGAATCTAGATTACTCTAAAATATTGGAACTATCGAAATCAAAAGAAATAGAAAAAATAATCGAAAAAAACTTTATTCAAGCTAACAGTCTCGGCATTAGAGGTACGCCAGCGATAGTTGTAAAAAATGAAGTAATTGAGGGATATGTTAGTAGAAAATTAATTAGATCGCTTTTACAAACTCAACAATAAATATTATTTTTACTATTTTTTCCAGTTTTAAACTTTGCAGCAAAACCATTGCTATATAAGATTTTTTTTCCGTGGTGACTTAGAAAAAGATTGTGACTTACTAATGCGTTCATTTCCCTAAGATGTTTTTTTGTATTGTCCTCATACTCTGCAGCAAATTCATTCTCTTGTTGTATCACATGAATAATTTCATGTAAGAGAATTCCCTGGGCACAAACATCCTTAAGTGGATTTAGAGAATTAATTAAAAAAATTTCATTGTTTTTATTCATAGGTGTGTAAGCTATTATTTCACATGGTCTTCCACAAGCAAGATCTTGTAACTCTTTTTGTTCAATAAAATTCAAATTAATTGGGTTTATTGGTTTTGGGTGTTCAGTATTACTTGTAATCCACAAAATTAAAGATAATATTACTTCGTTTATATTTTCAAATTTCATATTTAACATTATAAATTTTAAAGCAAATGAGCAATAAAAAATTTTTTACACATTCTTCTCTACCCGAAATGTATGAACTTGATGTTGGTAATAATAATCTGATTTATTTAGAAATTAGTGGCAAAAAAGATGGATTACCAATTTTATTTTTACATGGAGGTCCTGGTGGACATTGTAGAAGTGATCATCACGGACTTTTTGATCCCAAAATCTTCAAATCAATAATATATGATCAAAGAGGTTGCGGAAAAAGTAAACCGTATAGAATCTTAGAAAATAATAATACAAAAAATTTAATCTCTGATATAGAAAAAATTAGAGAATTTCTAAAAATTGACAAATTTATTTTAGTGGGAGGGTCTTGGGGGGCAACATTAGCGTTATGTTATGCTCAATTATATCCACAAAATATTAGAGGCATAATATTAAGATCAGTCTTTCTTGGCACAATGGCAGAGATAGATTGGGCATTTATAAATGCTCCTAAAATTTTTGCTCCTGAACTTTTCAATTCGTTTTGCGAACAAGCCAAAGCTAAAAATCATAAAGAAGTTTTAGAATTTTATATCAAAGCAATTCTTTCTGATCAATCTGTATATCATTCATGGATTTGGCATGATTATGAAAGAATACTATCACAAATAAACCCCAATTCTCATAGCTTTGAATCTAAAGAAAAAATATTACAAAGAAACGGATGTCCAAACTCTCCTTTAATGGAAACTCATTTTATTAAAAATAAATTTTTTATTGAAGATAACCAAATTTTAAAAAACATGAAAAAAATAGAACATATTCCAGGTTATATTGTACAGGGAAGGTATGATTTAATTTGTCCTCCTGAAAATGCTTTTAAACTTCATGAGAAATGGAAAAATTCGAATATTAAGATCATCAATACTGCTGGTCATTCTTCATCTGATGAAGGTATAACTGAAAATTTATTCTCAGCTTTAAGTGAGATTACGGAGTTTTAAACGCGCGATAATTCGAATAATACATAATTATTTTTCTCCTTTAATATTAAATTTTTTTTTAATTTTTTAAATATTTTTTTATTTTCTAATTTACTCATAGACCAAATAGCAGCTCCTCTTATTATAGGTTCGCTGTGCTTGAGTAAGGGAGTAATTAGTTTTAATAATTCCCTATTTTTTGAATTGGCTGATGCTATCAAAACATTTCTTATGAAGCTAGTCCACCCAATTCTTTTAATGGGGGAGTCCGCGAAAAAATCTTCAAATTTTTCTTTATTGAATTTTAAAAAAAAACTCAAATTTACATTTTTTAGTTCAGACTTCTCCAATAGTGAATTTTCTTTGCTGATAGAAGTAAATTTGTTCCAAGGACAAATTGATAGGCAATCATCACATCCATAAATCTTATTTCCAATCTTTCCTCTTAAACTTAATGGAATTGGCCCTTTATATTCAATTGTTAGATATGAAATACATTTTTTAGTATTCAACTTATAATTATCTACAAATGCATCAGTGGGACAAATATTTATACATTTATTACATGTTCCACAATTATCTAATTCTGAAATATCGGTATCAACTTCAATAGGAAGAAAAACTTCACTTAAGAATAACCACGAGCCAAACTTTTTTGAAACTATATTTGTGTGTTTTCCATGCCAGCCTATCCCGGAAGATTGTGCTAGCGATTTTTCAAAAACCGGTGAAGTATCCACATAAACTTTTGACTCTATATTGAGATCTATTTTTAACCAATTTTTAAGTTTTTTTAGTTTATTTCCAATAACTTCATGATAATCCTTATTTCTTGCATAAACACTAATATTAGCAATTTTCTTTTTGCGATTATCATTAAGGGGGTTATTTTTAGGTGTATAATTTAGTCCCAAAATAACGATTGTTTTGACCTCTTTCCAGAGTTTTTTAGGATTGATTTTTTTCTCAAAATGATTTTCTAGCCATTTCATCTCTCCGTGCATCTTTTTATCAAGAAAATTTTTTAGGTTGATAACATCATTTTTTTTAATTTTTGGTTTTACAAATCGAACAATATCAAATCCTAATTCTTTAGCTTTATTTAATATAGATTTTTTTATATTAATCATTCATTATAAACTATAAATAATATTTAGAAAAAAAAAAATAAAAATGAAAAAAAAAGCTGTGGTTTTATTAAGTGGTGGTTTAGATTCTTCTGTTGTATTGTCAATAACTAAAAAAACTAATTTTGAAATTTTTTGTATTTCTTTTGATTATGGTCAACGGCATGATCTGGAACTTTTTTTCGCCAAAAAACAAGTAAAACTTCAAAAAATTAAAAATCATAGAATATTTAAGGTTGATTTTTTTGGTGGTTCAGCATTGACAGATAATATTGAAGTCCCAGAGAATGAAAATGTAGAAAATATTCCGAAGACAATCCCGATAACTTATGTGCCCGCCAGAAATACAATTTTCTTGTCTTATGCCTTAGGATATTGTGAGACAATCGATAGCACAGATATTTTTATAGGAGTTAATGCCGTAGATTATTCAGGATACCCAGATTGTAGACAAGAATTTATTCTTGCATTTGAAAAACTTGCTAACTTAGCTACAAAGAAAGGAATTGATGGTCAAAAATTTTGCATTCATACTCCTTTAATTGACATGACAAAAAAACAAATTATTAAAGAAGGAATTAATAATAATGTTGATTTTAAAAATACCTTGAGTTGTTATAATCCAAAGAATAATAAACCGTGTGGTAAATGTGATGCATGTTTATTAAGAGATAAAGGATTTTCTGAGCTTAGAATAAAAGATCCACAATTTGTTTAATTAAAATGTTTTATATAAAAGAAATTTTCAAATCAATTCAAGGAGAGGGATTTCATTCCGGTAAAGAGGCGGTTTTTATTCGTTTCTCTGGCTGTAACTTTTGGAATGGTAATTTAAAGGATAAAAATTCAGCTATTTGTAACTTTTGTGATACAAATTTTGTTGGAACAGATGGAGAAAACGGAGGTATTTACAATACAAAGGATCTAGTGAAGAAAACTTTGGATGTATGGGAAAAACATTTCTCTTTACAGAATAAATTTGTTATTTTGACCGGGGGAGAGCCGTTACTCCAAGTTAATGATTTGCTTATCGAAAACCTAAAAAAAAAAGGTTTCTATATTGCTATCGAAACTAATGGGTCAATTAGTTGCGATTTTAATATTGATTGGATATGCGTGAGCCCAAAATCTAAAAAACAATGGGCTTTAAAAAGTGGTCATGAATTAAAAATTATATTCCCTCAACATAAATTTAATCTAAACGAATTAAAGAAATTAAAATTTAACTATTTTTTCCTTCAACCTATGGATGGTATCAATAAACAATTAAATACTTGGAATATAATCAATTATTGTAAAGCTCACAAACCATGGTTTCCAAGTTTTCAGCTACACAAAACTTTAAATATTAGTTAATTTAATAATGCGAATTTATAAAAAATATTATTTTGATACTGCTCATTTTTTACCTTCGGAAAATTTAGATGAAAATTACAAAAATATTCATGGTCATAGTTATGAACTAATAATTTATTTAGACGATAAATTAGATGAAAAAAAAGAATGGGTGATGGATTTTAAAGTTATTGATAATTTTGTGAAACCTCTTATCAAGGAACTTGACCATAATTTATTAAATAATATTAAAGGTCTAGAAAATCCAACTAGTGAAAATATTGCTAAATGGTTTTGGAATAGGTTAAAAAAAAATTTACTTAACCTTGTAAGAATTGATATTAATAGGCCTAGAATTGGTGGATGTATTTATGAGCCATAACTTTATCTTCCTTTATAATAAGAAACATCATAGTCCTGAATCCATATGTCTTTAGGTTTATCGCTTGTTTGAAAAAAAATATCAATCGGAATTCCACCTCTAGGATTCCAAAAACCGCTAATTCTTAACCATTTTGGATCTATCGTTTGTAAAATTTTTTTTGCAATCAAAATTGTACAGTCTTCGTGAAAAGCTCCGTGATTTCTAAATGAATAAAGAAAAAGCTTAAAAGATTTGCTTTCTACGATTAATTTATCTGGTAAATAATCAATTACGATATTTCCGAAGTCTGGTTGCCCTGTTTTAGGACATATACTTGTAAACTCTGGAGATGACAATCTAACAACATAATTTAAATCCATATGCGGGTTTTCAATACTATCAAGCTTTACTTTTTCAGGATCATCTAAAATTTTAGATTTTTTTCCTAATTCATTAAGTTTTTTCATAAAAAATATTTTTTTCTTTATATTCGTTCATTAATTTTAAAAAACTTTTGTTTTTAATCGAATGTCTTATATCTGTCATCATTTTTTCATAAAACGCTACATTATGTAAACTAATAATCATTGAGGACAATATTTCATTACTTTTTGTAAGATGATGGATATATCCTCTAGTATAATTTTTTGAAACAAAACATGAAACATTTTTATCTAAAGGTTCGCTGTCAAGTGCAAACCTTGAATTTCTTAAGTTTATTTCACCCCCTGATGTGAATGCTCTTCCATTCCTACCAAACCTCGTAGGCAAAACGCAATCAAACATATCAACCCCAAACTTTACAGCATTAAAAATATCTATTGGCCTTCCAACTCCCATTAAATATCTTGGTTTATCAATGGGACAAAATTTAGTAACATATTTTACAATTTCTATCATATCTTTAAGTTTTTCTCCAACAGAAAGTCCTCCTAAAGCATATCCATCAAAATCTATGTTGATTAATTCCTGCATACTTTTTCTTCTCAATTCTTTATGAATACCTCCCTGATTAATTCCAAATAATGCAAAACCCTCCTTTTTCTTGTATATTTTTTTACATTTTTTTGCCCAATCAATTGTCAAATCTAATGATTCAGATGATTCCAAATAAGTGGCCGGATAATCTGTGCATTCATCAAGAACCATAGTTATATTTGAATTTAATTTTTTTTGAATTTTAATAGATTTTTCAGGAGTTAATCTATATTTTTTTCCATCAATATGAGACGAGAAAGTTACTCCATTTGAATCAAGTTGTCTAAGTTTTGAAAGTGACCAAATTTGAAAACCACCTGAGTCTGTTAATATGGGTAAATTCCAATTAATAAACTTTTGTAACCCTCCCATTTGTTGAATTAACTCTTCACCAGGTCTTAGCATAAGGTGATATGTATTACCTAGTATTATCTTTACTCCAATTTTTTTTAAGTCTTCTGAAAATATTGATTTCACAGAACCTAAGGTTCCAACGGGCATAAAAACAGGGGTATGAATGTCTCCATGGGCAGTTCTAATTTTACCCAATCTTGCAAATCCATCATTATTTAATAATTCAAAAAAATTATTCACAAAAATCTAGACCCAAATTAAACAAGCATCTCCATAAGAAAAAAATCTTAAGTTGTTTTTTATTGCATATTTATATAATTTTTTTGCATTTTTAATCCCTACTATTGCACATATCAGTACAAATAGAGTAGACTTTGGCGTGTGAAAATTTGTTATTAAACCGTCAACTGTTGTTACCTTCCACCCCGGTTTTATAAAAATATCTGTATTTCCGGAAAATGTACTAACCTTTCCATGCTTATTTTTCGAGCTTTCAAGTAAACGAAGAACTGTTGTGCCAACCGCAATGCAATTTTTCCCCTGATTTCTAGTTTGATTTATTATTGCTGCAGAATCTTTTGAAATTATTCCAAACTCATTATGCATAACATGTTTACAAATGTTTTTTGTTCGTATTGGCAAAAAAGTTCCGCCATTTACGTGCAAAGTTACATTAACAATTTTTATATTTTTGGATTTGAGTTTTTTTATAAGTTTATGAGTAAAATGAAGACTTGCAGTTGGAGCTGCCACAGCCCCAAGCTTTTTTGAAAAGATGGTCTGATAGTCTTTTAGATCATTTTTATTAACAACTCTTTTACTCGTGATATATGGAGGTAATGCTACAGTACCAAGTGAATTTATTTTTTTAAAAAAAAATGAAGTTGAACAATTAAATTCAACTAAAATTTCACCATATTCTTTAATGTCAATTATTTTACAAAAAAAATCTTTTGAAAAAAAAATCTTTCCGTTTACATTAATTTTTTTTTTGGGCTTAACAAAAGCACTCCACACAACCTTTGGATTATTCTTAATATTTTTATTTAGTGTAATGTGAACTTTTTTATTTTCAAATAATCCAATAAGTTTTGCTGGAATTACTTTTGTGTCGTTAATTACAATACAATCTCCGTCATTAAGTATATGTGATAAATTATCAAAGGAATGAAGAACATATTCATTCCTGACTTCTAATAGTTTGGCTGAATCTTTTGGAAAAACAGGATCTAATGCTATTAATTTTTCTGGAAGTTTAAAATCAAATCTACTTGTTTCCATAATCAACAACAACTGTTAACTATATTTTTTAAAAAAACTTCGCATTTCTTAAGTTGCTCTATTTCAATGTATTCATTGGGCTTATGTGCTTGTTCAATACTACCGGGTCCGCAAACAATTGTCTGTAAATTTAACTTATCAAATATCCCAGCTTCAGTTCCGAAACTTACAGTTCCTAATTTATTGCTTTTATTTGAGTTTAAACAAAGGTTAATAACTTCCTCGTCTTTATCTGTATCCAAACCAGGAAAATTATTCGTTATCTCAAAATTAATAAAACATTTTTTATTTAATTTTTTCATTTTTTTTTCTAAATTTCCAAAAAGATAATTTTTAATTTCATTTAATAACTTTTTAGTATCATCTGACGGAAGATTACGAATTTCAAATTCAACCTGACAATTTTTGGGGATTATATTTAAAGCAATACCTCCGGAAATAGTTCCAACATTTATTGAAGAATATGGAGGAAAAAATTCTTTATTTACTTTTTTCATTAAGTCTGTTTGTTTTTTATTTAAAAAATTTATAAAATCCGCTGCATAATTTATCGAATTGACTCCACTCTCAATTAATGAGCTATGAGCCTCAATACCGTTAAAAGTGATTAGAAAATTTTTTTTTCCTTTATGTTTATTTATTACCTGCATTTTAGTGGGCTCACCTACAATACATTTTGTTGGTCTAATCTTAAGATTTTTTAAAAATGGAATTGCTTTTTGTATACCTATACAACCAATTTCTTCATCATAACTAAACATAAAATGAATTGGTTTTTTAAGACTAGAATTCTGAATTTTGGGAAGAAGACTTAGTGTAACTGCAATAAATCCTTTCATATCAGTTGTTCCCCTTCCGTAAAGTTTTGTTCCAACTTTTTTTAAACTAAATGGATTAGAATTCCAATTTTGTCCTTCAACTGGAACGACATCCGTATGTCCTGAAAACATTATTCCATCTAAATTATCCGGTCCAATTCTGGCATATAAATTTACTCTATCTTTTTCTCCTTTTATAATTTGTGGTCTTACACCAAGTAACTTAAAATGTGAAGAAATATAATCTATTATTGAAAGATTTTCTTTCAAGCTTATTGATTTAAAGCTTACAAGCTTATGTAAAATCTTCTGTATTTTCATTTTTAATAAATAAATTGTTCATTAATAATTCTTTCTTCTAAGTCGTGCCCTTTATCAAACAATAGGTTAATATAGTTTTTCTTATCCAATGTTACTTCAATTTTTTTTATATCATTAACTTCAAAAAAATCAGCTTCGGCTCTTACGGGTCTTTTTTTTGTCTCAAGCGCAGTCAAAGTTATCTTTACACTATTGGGTAATAAAGCTCCTCTCCATCTTCTTGGTCTATAAGGGCTGATTGGAGTTAATGCTAAAAGCTCAGCTCCGACCGGAACAACGGGACCTCTTAAAGATAGGTTATAAGCTGTACTCCCAGCAGGGGTAGAGATCAAGCAACCATCACATAAAAGATTTTTAATTTTTTCAATATTGTTTATTTTAATAGAAATTTTAGCAATTTGTCTAGTTTTCCTTATTAACGATACATCATTGAAGGCTAAACACTCCTTAATATTTCCACTAACATCAAAAGTTCTAATTTTTAAAGGATATAATCTAGTCGAATTCGCTTGTTCTATTCTACTAATCAAGCTTTCCTCAGAATATTGATTCATTAGAAATCCCACGTGCCCTCTATTCATGCCATAAATAAGTTTTCTTTCTTGAAGAAATTTATGAAAGGTCTCTAAAATAGTTCCATCACCGCCCAGAGCAATAATGATATCCGCATCTTCCGGTTTAAAATTTTTATATTTTTTTTTTAGCTGTTTTAGAGATTTTTTTGCTAAAGAGTCTTTAGAAGAAATAAAACTGATTTTTTTTTCAAACATAAACTTAACCTCCCGTTAAATTCATATTTCTATTAATTTTTGGGTTGTTTTCATTAATATTAAAATGATGCTTTTCAGGTTTATTGAAGATAGCAATTTTAATTGCGTTGTAGAGTTTTGTATAATTCTTTTTAAGTAATAACTTTTTTACATCAATTGAACCGTTATCCCCTAGGCACCCGAATAATAATCCATTGCTAGTAAGTCTTATTCGATTGCACGTTTTACAAAAATTATTACTAATTGGACTTATAAAACCAACAATTAAATCAATTTTTTCGGTCATAAAATATCTTGAAGGTCCATTTGATTTAAAATCAGAGGAAACTAAACCAAATTCTTTCTCAATAGTTTCCATAGCTTTAAATGTAGGAAAGTAGTTTAACGCTCTATCCTGTTCAACCTGTCCTAAAGGCATTGTTTCTATAAAAGAAATTTTGAAATGATTAACTGAACACCACTTGCATAAAGAGATTATTTCATCTTCATTAAAATCTTTAATTAAAACGGTATTAATTTTTATCTTGAATCCTAATTCTCGAGCAAGAAATATTCCATTTAAAACCTTTTTTAAATTTCCACCGTTTGTAATAAAATTATACTTTTCTTCGATTAGACTATCTAAAGATATATTAATTCTTTTGATTCCATTTTTCTTTAGTTTTTCTGCATTTTTTTCTAACTGGGTTCCATTACTTGTAATCGAAACCTCTTTTAGTAAGTCCTTTTGAATAAACGTATAAAGATATGAAAAAACATCGTGAACATTCTTTCTAACTAAAGGTTCACCTCCAGTGACCCTGATTTTTTTGATTCCCAAGGATACAAAAATACGTATAAGTGTTTTTAAATCACTTACAGATAGAATTTCTTCATTGTTATTAAATGTCATTTTTTGTGGCATACAATATTTACATCTAAGATCACATCGATCAGTTACCGAAATTCTTAAGTAATCAATTTTTCTTCCAAATGAATCTAACATTATTTTATTTTTTAATCTTTCATAGTATATAGTCAATGTATAATAATAGAAATTAAGCGCTAAAACAAACTATGAAAATTTTTCCTGATTTAAATAATCCTAAGCTTACAAGAAAAGTAAAAGCTTTGGATGAAAATATGGAAACAAAAAATCTTGATGTGATCGAAGAGACACCCTTGACACTTTTTTTGAACAATCAGGAGATTGTAACTATGATGACAATCAATGATCACCCTAAGTTTCTCGCATTAGGCTATCTTCTTAATCAAAATATGATTAATGAAAATGAGAATATTGAAGCTATAGATTATGAAGATGACATAAAAACCGTTGTTGTTAGAACTAAAAAGAAAACAAACTATGAAAATAAATTAAAAAAAAAAACTTTAACATCAGGATGCGCGCAAGGAACGGCTTTCGGAAATATTATGGAAAAATTTAAAAATATAAATTTAAATATTTCTAATAAATTTAGAATAGAGTGGATATATGAGTTGTCAAAAAAAATTAATTTGACACCTAGTCTTTATCTCAAGGCAGGTGCAATTCATGGATGTGTTTTGTGTAAAAAAAATGAACCATTAGTTTATATGGAGGATGTTGGTAGACACAATGCAATTGATAAAATTGCTGGTTTCATGTTTTTAGAAAAAATAAAGCCAGATGATAAGATTTTTTATACAACAGGACGTTTAACTAGTGAAATGGTAATTAAATCTGTGCAGATGAAAATTCCAATAGTAATTTCTCGTTCTGGATTTACAGCATGGGGAATTGAATTGGCAAAAAAAGCTAATCTGACTTTGGTTGGAAGAGCGAAAGGAAAAAAATTTACAATTTTATCAGGGGAAAAAAGACTTGAAAGTTAAGAATTCCAATATTGCTGGTTTAATTCTAGCGGGGGGTAAATCGAGAAGAATGTTTTTTAAAGATAAATCCCTAAAAACAATTGAATCTATTAGTTTGATTGATTTAGTTTTAGCAAGAGTTAAAAATCAAATCAAAGTTGTTGGAATTAATTCTAATAATTCAGATTTTGGAGAAATGTATAAAAATACTTTTGTTTTAAAAGATTGTATTAAGGGAAATTTAGGACCACTTGTTGGCGTCTTAACTGGTCTTAAATGGCTAGAACTTAAATATCCTGAAATTGATTGGTTGGTAACTTTTCCTGTAGACACCCCTTTTTTCCCAGCTACATTAATAGATAAAATTTTTGAAAATATTACTGATGAGTTAATTATTTCTGTAAAAAGTAAGAATAGAACCCATCCAGCTCTAGCTGCGTGGAACATCAGATTGACTGATAATTTAGAGGCAAGTATCCAAAAAAAAAATTTAAAAATTGATGAATTTACAAAAAATTTTAAAATGAGGGTAGTTAATTTTCAAAATATTGATTATGATCCTTTTTTTAATATAAATAACGATGACGATTTAAAGATTGCTAGAAATATTTATAAAAATTATATTAAATAAAATAGGGGAACTAAATGAGTTTTGTTGAGCGCCTAAAAAAAAAAAACATTATTGCTAAACCTGGATTTAATAGATGGTTAGTTCCTCCAGCATCAATTGCTATCCATTTGTGTATTGGTTCCGTTTATGCATGGAGTATGTTTAATCCTGCACTTGTAAAAATAATGGGTGTTGTAACTTCTTCTGGAGACGATTGGAGTTTAAGCCAGGTTGTTTGGATTTTTTCAGTTGCTATTGTTTGTTTAGGTTTTACTGCAGCTTACGCAGGTAAGTGGTTGGAAAAAGTTGGTCCCAGAATGGTTGGCTTTGTAGCCGCTTGTTGTTGGGGAGGAGGATTTTTAATAGGAGCTTTTGGAATATATCTACAAGAAATGGGTGTTGAAATTAACTTTGCTTTTGGTTCATCTGAAATTAATCTCCAACTTGGATTATATCTTCTTTACTTGGGTTACGGAGTTTTAGGTGGTGCTGGGTTAGGCTTGGGCTATGTTTCACCGGTTTCGACCCTTATAAGATGGTTTCCTGATAGGCGAGGTATGGCAACTGGTATGGCAATTATGGGCTTTGGTGGCGGGGCAATGATTGCAAAGTTTACTATTGATAAGCTTTTGGAGAGATTTTACAAAGTTCCTGAATATCTTGGTGCCATTGATTCTGTCGAATTAATTACTGAGGGTGGAAGAAGATTTGCTGAAATTTCTGGTTCTATGGTTGAAGTTGTAGTTGTGGGTATTAATGAGGTTTCAAGAATGATTGTTCCAGGAGAGCCTGGAGTTTACATAGTTGGGACTGGTTCAAGTGGTGCCGCGCAAACCTTTTTAGTTTTGGGTATCGTATATTTTATTATCATGACTATAGCTGCTTTTTCCTACAGGATTCCTTCCGAAGGTTGGACTCCAAAGGGATGGGTGCCGCCCAAAGATTCAAAATCAAAACTAGTTACTCAGAATCATGTTCATATAGATCAGGCACTTAAAACACCTCAATTTTATCTTTTATGGATCGTTCTTTGTTTTAATGTGACTGCAGGAATTGGAGTAATTGGTGTTGCAAAGACAATGATGATTGAAATTTTTGGTTCTTCACTTCCATATATTGTGACTGCGGCTTTTGCAGGCACTTATGTTTTAATGATTAGTGTATTTAATATGATTGGTAGAATATTTTGGGCATCAATGTCTGATTATATAGGACGAAAAACTACTTATTTTATATTCTTTTCGCTTGGAATCTTGTTGTATTTATCCATACCATTTAGTGCAAAATCTATGAGTATTGACCCATCTATTACATATTTAGTTTTATTTTATGTAGCGTCAATGGTCATTTTTACAATGTATGGTGGTGGTTTTGCAACTATACCAGCTTATCTTGCTGATATTTTTGGTACCAGATACGTCGGAGGCATTCATGGACGATTGTTAACTGCTTGGTCAACAGCTGGAGTTTTAGGACCTTTGGCTATAACACAATTGAGACAGAGATCTTTAGAAGATTCAATTAATAAATTAGCTGCAAAAGTTGAACCTGAAGTTTTTTTAGCAACTTATGGTGAGTCAATAGACAATTTATCTGAACTTGTAAAACAGAAAACTGTTACCATCAGTAATTTGATGCAAGTTGTTCCTGAGGGTACGGCTGATCCATCGGCAACTTTGTATAACACAACAATGTATGCAATGGCTGGATTGCTTGCAATAGCTTTTATTGCTAACTTATTAATAACTGCAGTTAATAGTAAGCATCATATGACAAAAGAAGAACTATCTAGGCAGGATAATTAATTAAACATTAATTTTGCTAATTTTTGCAGCGCAGTATTTTAATTCTGGTATTTTTCCATCTGGATCAAGAGCTTGATTTGTAAGTAAGTTCACTGGTGCCTTTTCAAAACAAAATGGCATAAACACTAAACCATCGGGAATCATTCTATCTTTACGAACTTTAACAGTTATTTTACCTCTTCTGGTTTGCAACTCAATCGTATCATTTTGTGTAAGATTATTATTTTTCATATCGTTCTTTGAAATGTGAACATATGGTTCGGGCTCAATAGAATTTAAGATTTTCGCCCTCATTGTCATAGAACCTGTGTGCCAATGTTCTAAGAGTCTCCCAGTTGTAAGTACAAAAGGAAAATCTTTATCAGGTTTTTCATCAGGATCGATAAGTTTAGCTGGGACCAATCTACCTTTTTTATTATTTGTAGGAAAACCTTCTCCAAAAATAACTTCATTACCTGGTTTGTCTTCAGCATCACAAGGATATGTAACAGCACCTTCTTTAACTAATCTTTCCCATGAAATATTCTTAATTGATTCCATACAATTTCTTAGTTCATCGTAAATCTCATCTGGACCAGAATAACTCCATCCCAAGTCAAATCTTTTTGCTAATTCTTGAATAATCCACCAATCTTGTTTGGCTTCACCTGGAGGGTTTACAGCCTTTCTTGCAAGTTGAACTCTTCGATCAGTATTGGTAAAAGTACCGGTTTTTTCGGGAAATGCTGATGCTGGAAGTACAATGTCTGCTAGGTAAGCTGTTTCGGTTAAAAAAATATCTTGTACTATCAAGGTATCTAATCTAGACAAAGCTTCTCTTGCATGATTGGCATTAGGGTCAGACATAGCAGGGTTTTCACCCATAACATAAAGACCTTTTATTTTCCTCTCATAAATTGACTCCATAATTTCAACAACAGTCAAACCAGGATTTGGATCAAGTTTTGTTTCCCAATATTGTTCAAAAAACTTTACATTATTGGCATCTGAAATTGGCAGATAATCAGGAAAAACCATAGGAATGAGCCCCACATCAGAAGCACCCTGTACATTATTCTGCCCTCTTAAAGGATGGAGTCCAGTTCCTGGTCTACCAACATTCCCTGTAATCAAAGCAAGAGAAATTAAACACCTAGAATTATCAGTGCCGTGAATATGTTGGGATATACCCATTCCCCAAAAAATCATAGCTGATTTTGCGTTTGCAAATAATCTTGCAGTTTCTCTTATTTCTTCTGCCGGTATATTACATATCTTTTCCATTTCCTCTGGTGTAAAATCTTTTACATGCTCTTTTAATTCAAGGTATCCTTCAGTAAACTTTTCTATATATTGTCTATCAGCCAAACCCTCTTCAATAATAACATTGATCATCCCGTTTAAAAGAGATACATCAGTTCCAGGTTTAAAATGAAGATTTTTTTCAGCAAGTTTCGATAGTTCTTGCTCTCTTGGATCAGCAATGACAAGTTTTAAGCCTTTTTTTACTGCATTTTTTATATACGTTGCAGCAACTGGATGATTTTGAGATGGTCTAGCTCCAATTACAATTGCTACCTCGGCATTTTTAATTTCAGAAACTGGTGCGGTAACAGCTCCAGTGCCAATGGCTTCCATAAGTGCAGCAACAGAAGATGCATGGCACATTCTTGTGCAATGATCAACATTATTATTATTAAAACCTGTCCTGACTAGTTTTTGAAATAAATAAGCTTCTTCATTAGAACCTTTTGCACAACCTAGTCCTGCCAAAGCTTTACCTGGACTATTATCTCTTATATTTTTTAATCTCGAAGCTGCTAAATTTAATGCTTCTTCCCACGAGGCTTCCCTAAAGTGAGAGGATGGATCCAATGGATTTATCTTTTCATTAGCAATCTTTTTTGCACCTTTTTTTCTAATCAAAGGTTTAGTAATTCTCTCTGGGTTATGAATGTAGTCAAAACCAAATCTACCTTTTACACAAAGTCTATTATTATTAGCAGGGCCATCTCTTCCAACTGCTGATACAATTTTGTCATCTTTTATTTGATATGTAAGCTGACACCCTACTCCACAATATGGACAAAGAGAGTCAACTTCTCTATCAGGCTTTCCTTTATGTTTTCCATTTTCGTCTAACAAATTAGCTTCCATTAAGGCTCCTGTTGGACAAGCTTGTACGCATTCGCCACAACTTACACATGTAGAATCCCCCATAGGATCATCAAAATCAAAAATTATTTTAGAAGTATGACCTCTTTGTCCCATTCCGATCACATCATTAACTTGTACTTCTCTGCAAGCTCTTACACATAGATTGCAATGTATGCATGCGTCTAGATTTACTGACATGGCATTATTTGAATTGTCAGCAATGGGAGTGTCTGATGCAATTTTTTTATCGAAACGACTTCCGTCCACTTTTGTTTTTTTTGCCATGTTCCAAAAGTGAGAATTTGGATCATGTGAATTTCTTTTTTCAGGTTGATCGGTTACTAAAAGTTCAATAACCATCTCTCTAGATTTTGTAGAACGTTCGTCAAGAGTAGTGACTTTCATTCCCTCAGCGGGTTTTCTTATACAAGATGCAGCTAAAACTCTTTCTCCCTCAATATTGACCATACAAGCTCTACAATTTCCGTCTGCCCTGTAACCCGGTTTATCTGCATAGCATAGATGAGGTAAGGTTGTACCATATCTTTTTGCAACCTGCCATATAGTCTCATTTCCAGAAGCTTCTACTTCCAAATTATCAATAAAAAATTTAGTAACTTTTTTCATTTAAATGTCGTCTGAAAAATAATTAAGTGCGCTTTTTATTGGGTTACCTGCAGCTTGACCAAGACCACAAATAGATGCATCTCCCATAATTTTGACAAGTTCTAATAACAAATCCTTATTCCAATTATTCTTTTCTAACAATTTAACCGCCTTTTCAGTTCCAACTCTGCACGGAGTGCACTGACCACAACTTTCATCTTCAAAGAATTTGAGTAAATTCAATACTATTTTTGTTATATCATCTTTGTCGGAAAAAACAACTATTGCACCAGACCCTATAAAGCAACCATGCTCCTCTAGTGTTCCAAAATCTAAGGGGATGTCAGCTTTTGATGCCGGAAGAATACCCCCTGAAGCACCTCCAGGCAGATAACCATAAAATTTATGACCATCTTCCATTCCCCCGCAATGTTCTTTTAGAAGCTCATTCATAGTAATGCCTGCAGGTACAAGTTTTACACCCGGTTTTTTTATTCTTCCAGATACAGAAAAACTGTGTGGCCCTTTTCTACCTCTTGTACCTTGCTTTGAAAACCAAGAGGACCCTTTTTCAAGTATATCTCTTACCCAAAAAACTGTCTCAATGTTGTGGTTTAAAGTTGGAAGCCCAAATAGACCAACCTTTGATACAAAAGGTGGTTTATGTCGAGGCAAACCTCTTTTTCCTTCAATTGATTCAATCATAGCAGATTCTTCGCCGCAGATATAAGCTCCAGCTCCACGTCTGATGTGAACTTTGGTGTTTTTTATAATGTTATTATCATAAAGTTTCTTTAATTCTCTGAACATTTTTATTCTTATTCCTGGATATTCATCTCTCATGTAAATATATACATCACTGGCTTCTACTGCCCAAGCCGCTATTAACATACCTTCAAAAAATCTATGCATATCATTCTCTAGGTAAAGTTTATCCTTAAATGTTCCAGGTTCTCCTTCATCGCCATTAATTGTCATCAATCTAGGACCATTTTCCATTTTGACAAATTTCCATTTTTGTCCAGATGGAAAACCAGCACCACCCATCCCTTTAAGACCAGAATCATTCAAAGTTTCAACAATTTTTTCAAAAGGGATTTCTCCATCATAACATTTTTCAAGAATTTTATAACCTCCTGACTTTATGTACTCTTCATATTCAATTCCATTAACTATTTTTGGATGTAGTTCATTACTTTCAATTACCTTTGTTACTTTATCTGAAGTAATTTTTGTAACGTGTTTATGTCCCACCTCGCAGGCAGGGGCTAAATCACATAGCCCCATACACGGGGCTCTTAATATTCTCACTTTATTTTTATCAACACTCTTATTTAGTTCATTGATTATATTCTGAGAGCCTTTTAGTTCGCATGTTAAGCTGTCGCAAACTCTAACAGTAATTTCAGGTGGAGAGTCGCAATGATCATCAATTACATCAAAATGAGCATAAAATGTGGCAACTTCAAATGATTCAGCAAAAGGTATTTTCAAAATATGGGAAATAGCTGCTAGATGCTTTTTCCTGATGCATCTGTATTTATCTTGTATTAGATGAAAATATTCTATTAGTAGATCTCTTTTTAATGGAAGATGAAAAATTAGTTCCTTAATTTCTGAAAGAGAATCTTCATCAATGTCTCTACCCTTAGGGTACGGAACATTCTTTTTTTTTTTATTTAAATCAAAGTTATCTAACATATGAACACTTTTTTTATAATATATATATGAACTTTAATCATAATTTTAATAGCAAAAGTAAGATTAATTTAAAATTTTTTGTATCATATCAAAAATATCGCCTCCTTCAAAAAGAAAACCTTTAATTCTTGCATTTTTAGCGGCCTGCAGATCCGTCTGCTTATCTCCTATAAAAAAGCATTGATTTCTTTCTAAGTTATATTTTTTTATAGCCTCATTTATCATTTCTGGACTGGGCTTCCTTCTAGATTTAAGAATATTTTCTTTTGGCAAGTCTGTACAATAGAAAAAATCATCAATATACGCATTGTTTTTTTTAAGTTCTTGATTTATCCACTCGTGAAGTTTATTTAGTTGTTCCTCTGTAAAATATCCTCTTTTAACCCCAGATTGATTTGTAATTACAACCACTACGTAATTAAGTTTATTAAGTAATTTAATTGTTTTTTTTATGCCTTTAATCCACCTAAAGTCTTGAATTTTATGAACATATCCCGTATCAAGATTTATAACTCCATCCCTATCTAGAAATGCTCCTTTTTTTTTTTTAAATTTTTCTTGATTCATTTTTTTTCCAAATATAATTATATGCTTTATATTAATTTATTTGTAACTTTTTTTGGACAATACAATGAAGTCAAAAAATTTAAAAAAATATGAGCCAAATAAAAATGAAGATTTTATGAATTCAAAGCAATTAGAATATTTTAAACAAAAACTTTTGACTTGGAAAAAAGAAGTGCTGAGGGACTCAAATATAACTCTTATGAAGTTAAAAGAAGAATCAACAAATAAACCTGATGCAACAGATAGAGCTTCTCTTGAGTCTGATAGAACGCTAGAACTTAGAACAAGAGATAGACTCAGAAAACTTCTGTCTAAAATTGATAAAGCGCTATCAAAAATTGATGATGGAAGTTATGGATATTGCGAACAAACTCTTGAACCAATTTCTTTAGAAAGACTTAAAGCAAGGCCTATAGCTACATTATCACTTGAAGCGCAGGAGAATCACGAAAAAAGTGAGAGAATATACAAAGAAAAAGAATATTAAATTTTACTTTATCATTCAAAATTTTTTGTGTATGATAAAAAAGAACATTTATAGAACAAATATATGGACAAATTAAAAAGTTTAGAATCTACAATTAGCCAAATTGAAAGAAATTTTGGTAAAGGTTCCGTTATGAGACTTGGGCAACAAGAACAAGTTGATATAGAAACAATCTCTACAGGATCTCTCACTCTTGATTTAGAATTGGGTATTGGCGGTTTTCCCAAAGGAAGAATAATTGAAATTTATGGTCCTGAAAGTTCAGGGAAAACAACACTAGCTTTGCATGCATTAGCAGAATCGCAAAAGTCTGGTGGTACATGTGCTTTTATTGACGCAGAGCACGCTTTAGACCCAATTTATGCAAAAAAATTGGGAGTAGACACAGATAATATGTTAATTTCGCAACCTGATAATGGTGAACAAGCATTGGAAATTGCTGATACTCTGGTTGGTTCAAGTGCAATCGATCTTTTAGTGGTTGATTCAGTTGCAGCTCTTGTACCCAGAGCCGAAATTGAGGGTGATATGGGTGATTCTCATATGGGACTTCATGCGAGACTAATGAGCCAAGCTTTGAGAAAACTTACTGGTTCAATTTCTAGATCAAATACTTTAGTTATTTTTATCAATCAAATAAGACAAAAAATAGGAATAATGTTTGGCAATCCTGAAACTACAACGGGGGGAAATGCTCTAAAATTTTATGCTTCTGTGAGACTTGATATTCGAAGAATTGGTGCAATTAAAGATAGAGACCAAATTATTGGTAATCAAACAAAGGTAAAAGTTGTAAAAAATAAATTAGCTCCACCATTTAAAACGGTCGAATTTGACATTATGTATGGTGAGGGAATTTCAAAAACCGGAGAGATACTTGATTTAGCCACAAAATCAGGTTTAATTGACAAAGCCGGCGCATGGTACTCGTATAAAAATGAAAGAATTGGACAGGGAAGAGAAAATGCTAAAATTTTTCTAAAAGAAAATAAGACAATTTCTGACGAAATTGAAAATATTTTAAGAAAAAATAATTTAGAACAAATTACAAATGAAGAAGTTAATCAGGATGATACAACTGCTAAAGAAAAATAACATCAAAGGATGATTGAAAATAATTATTGAATAATCTATTTTTAAATTCTTAGAATAATGATTAAGTCAAAAGAAATAAGAGAAAAATTTTTGGATTTTTTTGAAAGCAATGGTCATAAAATCATTAATTCTTCTCCTCTAATTCCGGACAACGATCCATCTCTATTATTTACAAACGCAGGAATGGTTCAATTCAAAAATATTTTTACAGGAAAGGAGAAGTCAAAGTTTTTAAATGTAGTCTCTGCGCAAAAATGTATAAGGGCTGGAGGAAAACATAATGACTTAAATAATGTTGGATATACTCCAAGACATCATACCTTTTTTGAAATGCTTGGAAATTTTTCTTTTGGTTCATACTTTAAACAGGAGGCTATTGAATTTGCATGGAAATTTTTGACAAAAGATTGTTTGTTGAAACCAGAAAAACTTGTAGTTACTGTTTACGAAGAGGACATTGATTCTTTTAAAATCTGGAAGAAATTATTAAGTAATAAAAACACCAAAATAATTAAAATTTCGTCATCCGATAATTTTTGGTCTATGGGTGAGAAAGGTCCTTGTGGTCCCTGTAGCGAAATATTCTATGATAATGGAGAGAAAATTTATGGAGGTCTGCCTGGTAGTAAAGAGCAAGAAGGTGAGAGATTTGTAGAAGTGTGGAATTTAGTGTTTATGCAATTTGAAAAGGATGGGAATAAACTAAAAGAACTTCCGAAAAAATGCGTTGACACAGGTATGGGACTCGAGAGAATTACAGCAGTGTTGAACGGTTTAACAAATAACTTTGAGACTGATATTTTTCTTAATTTAATAAATAAAATCGAGGAATTAACGAAAATTTCCTGTAATAGTCAAAATATAGCCTCTTTTAGAATAATTTCTGATCATATGAGGTCAATTGTGTTCTTAATTTCTGAGGGTTTAATTCCTTCAAACGAGGGGAGGGGTTATGTTCTTAGAAGGATTATTAGAAGAGCGGCAAGACACATAAGCTTAATTGGCTTTGAAAAATCCATAATGTATAAATTAGTAGAATATGTTTGTTGTGAATATAATGAAATATATTTTGATCTTAAACAAAATGAGAAGTACATCATTGAAACACTTGAAAACGAGGAAAAAAAATTCTCATTGACCCTAAAAGATGGACTTAGACTTTTAAATTTTGAAATTAAAAATCTTAAAACTAAAAACTTTCCTGAAAAAACTGCTTTTAAACTTTATGATACTTATGGTTTTCCATATGATATGACAGAAAATATTCTGAAAGAAAATAATTTAACTTTAGATATGAAAAAGTTACAGAAAATAATAAATAAACAGAAATTTATTTCAAAAAAAACTTGGAGAGGTAGTGGTGATTTAGAAGAAGAAAATGTTTTAATAGAATTAAAAAATAAATTTGAGAAAACAAACTTTCTTGGATACGAGCACACCAATTTGAAATCAAAGTTAATAGGCATTATCAACAAAGGTTCATTTACGGAAAGGGTATGTGATGGTGATTCGGCTTATCTCATATTTGAATCAACTCCATTTTTTGCAGAGTCTGGAGGACAAATTGGGGACTCTGGAAAATTGTTATGTGCTTCAAATAATTCTGTTCTTTGTGAAATAAGTAAGACTATTAAAATCCAAGGAGATATATTTCTTCATGATGCAAAAAATATAAAAAAAGAATTATACATACACAATTCTTACGAGCTTCTAATTGATAAGGAATCAAGAAATAAGATAAGAAATAATCATTCCGCTACTCATCTCTTGAATGAAAGTTTAAGAAGAATTCTAGGGGACCATATAAAGCAAAAAGGCTCGCTTGTTTCTGAATCGAAACTAAGATTTGATTATTCACACAATTCACCCCTTACACAAAAAGAAATTTTTTTAATTGAAGATTTAGTTAATTCTCAAATTAGAGAAAATCTAAAAATAAACATTAAATTCATGAAACCAAAGGATGCGATTGAATCTGGCACATTGGGGTTGTTTGGAGAGAAATACCCAGATCTCGCTAGAGTAGTTAACATGTCATATTCAGATAGCAAGAAAATTGATTCTTTCTCTTCGGAATTATGTGGAGGAACCCATGTAGATTTTACTGGTGAGATAGGCTACTTTAAAATTTTATCTGACACTTCAATTTCATCTGGGGTAAGAAGAATGGAGGCTATTACTGGTGAATACGCGCAAAAGTTTGTAAATCAAAAGGTTGAATTGATCAGCAATTTAGCTTTTTTAGTTAAAACTGATGAGAGAAATATATTAGAAAAAATTAAAAATCTACTTCAAGAAAATAAATCTCTTAAATCCGCAGGAGCAAAAAATAATGAAGTAAAATTAAATGAGAAGTTCCTCTCAGTTATTAATGGGATAAGTGTTTATTGCCAGGAGGTTGAAACCAATTCCAAGGAAATAAAAAAGTATGCTGACCAAGTAAAATTAAAAAATAATTCATGTGCAAGTATAATTATAAACAGGCAAGACAAAAAAATTACATTTCTAATCTCATTAACCGATGATTTAACAAAAAAACTTGACGCGCAAATAATTGCTAGAAAAGTGTCATCTATTTTGGGAGGAAAAGGTGGAGGTGGAAGAAAAGATTTAGCCCAAGGAGGAGGAATAGATGTAAGCAAGCTAAATGATGCTTTTAGTTTTTTTAAAGATCTATTTAAGGAAAATTTTTAACTTACTTTTTATCTCATGAATGAATTCATTGGTAGTTAGCCACTTTTGTTCTGGCCCCACGATTAGAGCAAGATCTTTTGTCATAAAACCAGATTCAACCATTTCAATGCAGATTTTTTCAAGTTGTTGTGTGAAAAATTGTAATTTTTCATTTTTATCAATGAAGCCCCGGAACCATAGGGCTCTTGACCATGCAAATATAGATGCTATTGGATTTGTAGAAGTTTCAAGTCCATTTTCATGCTGTCTAAAATGACTTGTGACGGTACCGTGAGCTGCCTCTGTTTCAATGATTTTTCCGTCAGGACTTTGTAAAATGGAGGTCATTAGTCCTAATGAACCATATCCCTGAGCGACCAAATCTGACATAACATCTCCATCATAATTTTTGCATGCCCATAAGTAGTCTCCTCGCCATTTTAATAAACAAGCAACCATATCATCTATTAACCTATGTTGATAAGTGATTTTAAAAGATTTAAATTTTTTTTTAAAATATTTTTCATATATTCCATCAAATATTTCCTTGAACTTTTCATCATAATGCTGCAAAATTGTATTTTTTGTTGATAAGAAAACTGAAATTTTTTTTGATAAAGCATAATTAAAACATGAATGTGCAAAGTCACTTATTGATTTGTCAATATTATACATACCCATAGCAACACCAGGACTATCAAACTTAAAAATATTTAATTTTTTAATTTTATTTGAATTTTTAGATTTAAAATTTAAAGTCAACTCACCAGGCTCAGTAATTCTTAAATCTTTAGATTTATAAATATCTCCAAAAGCATGTCTTGCGATAATTACTGGTTTTTCCCAGTGTGGTATCAATTTAGGAATATTTTTACAAATAATTGGTTCTCTAAAAATCGTTCCATTAAGAATATTTCTTATAGTACCATTGGGTGAATTAAATTTTTTTTTTAATTTAAATTCTTCGACCCTTTTGTCATCAGGAGTAATAGTTGCACATTTAACTCCTATTTTATTTTTTTTTATTGCTTTTGCTGCTTCTGTGGTAACTAAGTCATTGGTTAAATTTCTATTTTTAATGCCAAGGTCATATTCTAGTAATTCAATTTCAAGATGTGGTAAAATTAACTCATCTTTTATTTTTTTCCAGATAACTCTGGCCATTTCGTCTCCATTGATATCAACAATTGGGTTATTAACTTTAATTTTTGACATCAATGCTCCTCATATGTCTAATATTTTTAGGTTCTAAAAAAATTATATTTTTTTTTATCGAATCTTTTTTGATCATATTTTTTTCTGTTAAATAATTTAGATATTTAAAAAAAGGATTCCAAAGTTCATCACTTATTAAAAAAATATTTTTTGTAACCTCTTCATATTCTCTTTTTACAATTAAATCTAAAAGCTCATTTAACGTTCCTAAACCTCCGGGTAAAAAAATAAAGCAATCTGACCTAGCAATAAATTGTTTTTTTCTTTCCTCAAGAGTTCTGGTTATAATTAAATCAGTTATATACTTATTCTTTTTTACCTCATGTTTAAAATTATAATTTATAATGCCAAAAACCCTGATTTTTTCCTCAAACGCTGTCTTTGATAGACTATGCATAAGTCCTGTCGATTCTCCACCTATTACTAGATTAAACTTATTGAGCTTGAGCCATTTAACTAATTCTGAAATTATCATTGAGTAATTTTTATTAGGTTTTAATCTTGAACTACAAAAAATTCCAATATTCTTGAGCATTTTATTTTAAAAAAAAGATAAATAATTATGAAAACTAAGTTATAATAAAGAAAATTTAATACTCTGTATAATGAAAAAAGAATTTTTATTATTAATCACTTTATTTTCAGCCGGTTTTCTGGTTTATACATTTTTACCTGATCTTGATAATAAAAAAAAAGTCGATGAAGATACTCAAGCTCAAACTAAAATTTTAGATGAAAATAAGGATAATGAATTACTTTCCTTTGATATTGTAAGAATTACTAAAGAGGGTGATGCTGTGATCGCTGGAAGATCTAGTCCTAATCAAAACGTAATGATTTTTGAAGGTGAGCAAAAATTAGCTACTGTAAAAGCAGATATGAATGGTGAGTGGGTTTGGACTAGTGAAACCCCAATAGGATTTGGAGTAAAAAGGTTGTATTTGAAAACAAATGATTTAAATAATGAAGATATTTTATCTTCACAAACTATAATTGTATTTTTAGAAGATAACAAAGCAAGCAAACCAATTGTATTGAGGTATAATAATAATGAACAAATTAATTCTGAAATTTTAAATCTAGAAAAAATAGATGATGGCATAGTTTTGGACATTTTAGAATATTCTGAAGAAGGGAAACTTATGCTTTCAGGAAGAACAACTCCAAAAAAAAAAGTTACTTTGTATTTAAATGATGGTTTATTTGGTCATACTGTATCTAACATAGATGGTTTTTGGAATTTTGTATCAAATGAAAAAATTAAGGCTGGAAAATCTTCATTAAGAATAGATATGATTAACAATGGTGAATCAAAAACATTCACAACAACAATTTTTGGTGAGAGTATTAACAACTTTAAAACTGAGCTGAAAAATACAAAATTTATTGTTCAACCAGGAAATAGTCTCTGGAGAATTGCTAGAAAAACTCTTGGAGGAGGCATCTTATATTCTGAAATTTATAAAAAAAATTTTATAAAGATAAAAAATCCCAACATGATTTTTCCTGGCCAAGTATTTGATATACCCATAATTTCAAAAGAATAAAACAAGAGAAAACCTATGAGTAAAAATAATAATACACCTCAAAAAATTACATTTAAGCAAGTTTTAGAAAATATTAAATACTTTTTAAATGACATTGAAATATTAAAAACAGTATTGGTTCCCATTCACAAGACAGGTATTCCTTTCATAATAATTTTTGCATTAATTTCTTTAATAATTGGTTCTTTTTCCGATTTTCTTGGTTGGCTTGGTTTGTTGTTGACCATGTGGTGCGTATATTTTTTTAGAGATCCGAAAAGAGTTACTCCTAAAATAAAGAACACTTTTTTTGCCTCAGCAGATGGGAAAGTTCTACCTATTAAATTATCTCAACCTCCCACCGAGTCTGGAATCAATAAGAAGATGAACAAAATAAGTACTTTTATGAATGTTTTTAATGTGCATGTAAACAGAATTCCGATTGACGGTAAAATTTCGAAATTATCTTATGTTCCTGGAGCTTTTTTTAACGCGTCTTTAGACAAGGCGAGTGAAGACAATGAGAAAATGGTGATAACAATGGAAATAGAAAAGAATTTGAATATTGTAATTGTTCAAATAGCTGGATTAATTGCTAGAAGAATAAAATGTGATTTGAAAGAGGGACAACAGGTAAAAGCAGGAGAAAAATTTGGAATCATCAGATTTGGAAGTAGAGTTGATGTTTACTTACCTGACCACTTTGATATAAAAGTTTTAGAGGGACAAACAATGATTGGAGGAGAGACTTTTTTTGCAAATTATAAAAGTAAAAAACATACAAGTTCTGAACTGAACACATTGAAAAAGAAATAATTAATTTCCAGATGTTCATTTATTAAATGAAAAGATTATCAATCATAAGATTAATACCAAATATTTTTACTTTTCTTTCACTTACACTCGGACTCACATCAATAAAATTTGCTTTGGAAAGTAAGTGGGAGATATCAGTATCGTTAATTGTTTTTGCTTCATTTCTGGATAATGTTGACGGAAAACTAGCAAGACTTTTAAAAAGTAGTTCTGACTTTGGAGTTGAACTAGATTCTTTGTCAGACTTCTTAAGTTTTGGTATTGCGCCGGCTTTGATTGTATATTTTTGGACAATGTCTCTAAACTTGGAGAATAGTTGGGCTTTTGTAATTTTCTATTCAATTTGCTCTTCTTCGAGACTAGCAAGATTTAATACAAATGCCTTAGATGAAAATGATAAAATAGAATTAAAATTTTTCAGAGGAATATCGACTCCAGCGGCGGCTGGTTTAGTTTTGTTACCAATGATGCTTCACTTTAGATTTCAGAATGATGTTTTTTTAAATCCTTTTTTTTCCGCTTTTGTTTTAGTAATTGCAGGAATTTTTATGATTAGCAATATTCCGTCATTTTCAATGAAAGGCTTTAAATTAAAAAAATCAGTGTTACCATTCCTAATATTAGTATTTGCAAGTTTTTTGTCACTACTAATTACTGATTTTTGGCTTGCTATGATTTTGTTTATTTGCACCTATTTTTTTACAATTCCATTAGCTTTTTTTAAATGGAAGACTAGGCATACCGATTCTTAATTGTTTATTTTTAATTCTCTCACCTATTAATAGTAAGCAAGGTGTTATAATAAGAGTCAATATGAATGAAAATAGAATACCAAAAACAATTGCATTTGATAGTTGAAGCCACCATTGTGAGCTAGGACTTCCAAAATTTAATTCTTGGGTAAAAAAATTTATATTTATACCACAAGCCATTGGTATTAAACCAAAAAAGGTCGTAAGTGTTGTTAATAGAACTGGTCTAAGCCGTTGTGCGCCTGTTCTTAAAATTGCATCTATAATATCCTCAGTTTTTCTTCTTATACTTATGTAAGTATCAATCAAAACTATATTGTTATTTACCACAATGCCAGCTAAAGCAATTATTCCAATTCCCGACATTACTATACCAAAGGGTTGATTGGTTATCATTAAACCAATCATAACACCAATTGTTGACATAATTACTGAAGTTAATATTATAAACGAATAATAAAAACTTTCAAAAGTTAAAATTAAAATCAAAGATATTAAAAATAATGAAATTATAAATGCTTTTACTAAAAACTTTTTTGCAACTTCTTGATCCTCTTCCTCTCCTCTAAATTTTATTTCTGAAGAAAATTCTTTTTCCTTTTTTTCTAACCATTTTTTTATTTCTGAAACCTTAGTATTTACTATATAATTAGAATTTACATCAAAACGAATACTTACAGAATTTCTAGAGTCAACTCGCGTAATTTTCCCCGTTCTTGGAACAGCGTTTCTTTTTACGAATAAATTTAGTGGAACCAATCCTTTTTTACCTTCAATTTCAATTCTATCTAATTCATCTAGTGTTTGATAATCCTCTTTATATTTTACTACAACATCGATTTCTTCGTCACTATCTTCGGGCATATACTCATTAATTTTAACTCCATGTGTTACCATTTGTATAGCATTTCCAATAACTTCAAGATCTACTCCTTGTTTATTTGCTTTTGCTCTATCTACCTGTAACTCCCAATCAATTCCAGGAGAACTAAAACCGTCATCTAAATTTTTCACCCATTTCTGTTTATTTAAATATTCGATAATAATTTTGGCCTCCTTTTTTAGTTTAGACTTTGATAAATTGCTTATTTCGATATCTATATCTTTATCGTTAGGAGGACCATCTTTCTTCTCAATGACTTCAATTTTTATACCTGGAAATTTTTGTAATTCATCTTCTAGATTCTTTATAATCATTGAAGTATTTTCTCTTTCTTTCCAAGTTATGAATTCAATATTGATTGAACCAATAATATCGTCACTTCCTTGTTTTCTATTGTCTATCATTCCTGTTTTAGAATAAATATTCTTAATTGAATTATTTTGTAAGAGTTTTTTTTCTACTTTACTAATTATTGTATCTTTATCAAATATTGACAAATTTCCCCTTGCGTGGACTACGACCTCAGCATAATCAGGTTCAATAGGAGGAAAAAATTCAAAACCTTTTCCAATTTTTGCGTACATGATTTGAATTGAAATTAAAAGTAATAAAGTAGAAAATAAAATTTTTTTTGGATGAATTAAAGCAGTCTTTAAAATATCTAAATATTTTCTTTGGATTCCTGTAATTTTATCTAATTCTCCGTTTTCCAAAAGCATCAAATTTTTTTGTTGGTAGTCATTTTTTGGTTTATCAGTGCCAAAAATTTTCCCTAGAACTGGAATAAAAATTAAAGCCATGCTAAGTGAAGAAATTAAGACAGTTAGAAGTGTTACTGGTAAATAGTACATAAATTCTCCAGCAATACCTGGCCAGAATATTAGTGGAAAAAAAGCAGCCAAAGTTGTTGAAGTTGATGCTATTACAGGGATAGACATTTTTTGTGCAGACATAAGAAATATTTTATTTTTTGAAATTCCTTCAGCATATTTTCTATTAGCAAATTCTACTATAATTATTGCTCCATCAATAAGTATTCCTACGCTCAAAATTAAGGAAAATAAGACAACAATGTTTATAGTTACTCCAAGAAATGACAAAAATATCATTGAAATTAAAAAGGATCCAGGAATTGCAATACTTACTAAAATTGCTGATTTGATACCCATCCAGTATATTATGATCATTAAAACTAAACTAATTGCTAAAATTACATTATTCTCTAAGTCGGTAATCATAGAGTTTATATTTATTGATTCATCTTGAAAGAAGTCTACTTTTAATTGTTCAGGAGCATCCTTGAGAGATTTGTAAGTTATGTCTTTGACATTCTCAATAGTATTTATAATATTTTCTCCAGTCCTTTTTGATACCTCTAATATAATCGCTGATTCTCCATTATTTCTGGCAAAACCGACCACATCTTTGAATGAATCTCTTACCTCAGCAACATTTCCAAGAGTAACAGTTGAATTATTATCCGATCTAATTGGTAAATCTAATATATCATTAATTGACTCAAACAGACCCGGGACTTTAATGTTAAAACTCCCTGTTTGTGTATTTAATGCTCCGGCAGGTATTAAAATATTACTTTTTTGTAAAGCTTTTAGAAGATCAATTGAAGTTAATCCAAAAGCTTTAACAGTTTGTGGATCTACTATAATTTCAATTTGTCTTTCATCATCTCCAGTAGTTTTTACTTCAAGTATTTCTGATATACTTTCAATATCATTTTTTAACTTCTTGGCAATCTTTACAAGTGCTCTCTTCTCGTAATTTCCGTAAATAGCAATAGCTAATACAGGAAATCTTGATAAATTTACCTCAGAAACTATTGGTTCTCTGGTTTCAGATGGAAGTTTACTTTTAACCAATTCAACCTTTACTCTAGTATCGTCTAGAGCTTTTTCTGACTGAAAACCAGCGTCAAATTCTAAAATTACGTTTCCTCCTCCTAGATATGCAGTTGAGGACATTTTTTTTATTCCCTCAATATTTTTAAGCTCTTTTTCTAACGGTTTTATTAATAATCTCTCGGAATCTTCAGGAGATATTCCTTGATGAAAAATTGAAACATAAATTATTGGTAGGCTTATATCTGGATCAGCCTCTCTCGGGAGAGAGAGATAAGAATAAAGTCCAAAAATTAGAGAAAACAAAAGAACAGTTAAAAGAGCTTTACTTGATGACAATATCCTTTCTAACATCATTCATTCATATATTCTGGGTTAATAACTTCATTTTCCAAAATATATTCTTGTCCCATGACTATTAAATTTAAATTTTCATTTTGTGAAGCATCAATCCAGTAGCCTTTTCCGGTATCACTTAAAATTTTTATTGGCTCGAACTTTACTATATTCTTATCTACAGTTTTTATTCCTATTTTACCTTCGTTATCAAGAGTAACAACTGAGGAGGGAATAAAAAATGCTCTTCTGTCTTTAAGTTTGATATGCATTTCACCAGAAATTCCGTCTAAAATATTTTTATATGGATTTTTTATCTCAAGCTGAATTGTAAAGTTTCTTGTTTTTTCATCAGCGCTTGCCGAAATATAATTTACAAAGCCCTCAACTTTTTTTCCACTATTCAAAACAGCTAGCCCTTTTTGACCTACTTTCAAATTAATTATTTCTTTTTCAGAAGCAGACGCTACTAAATAGATTGGATCTAAATCTACTATTTTTGCAACTTTATCCCCTTTCTTTAAATATGTTCCTAATTCCACGTAACTTTCCTCAAGAAAACTATCAAATGGTATCATTACATTAGTATTACTTAATTCAACTTGACTTCTCTCAAATTTTGCTAAGGAACTTTCAAATTTTGTTCTTGATTCTGATAGTTTTACTTCAGATCTAAAACCTTTTTTGAATAGTTTTTCTGCAACCTCATATTCTTTTTTCCGTTGTTCTAACAATGCTTCCATTTCCTTTGATTTTGCTATCTTGTCCTCTGGATCTATCAATAATATCTGTTTTCCAGCTTTAACGAAATCACCTTTTTTATGAAACAATGCACTTACGCGTCCCTCAACCTGTGCCTTTATAATAACAATTCTAGATGATTGAGTATTACCTCGAAGTACTATGGTTTCATTAAAGTTTTCGGAGTTAAGTCTTTTAACTAAAACACTTTGAATTTTTTTATTAACAGATTTTTCAGTAGATGTTGATCTAACTGTTTCAGTTGAAAAAAATTTATAAACAATAATTAATATTATTGAAAATAATAAAATAATTTTTTTATTTTTTTTAAAACTCCTTATTGATTTAAATTGAAGCATTCTTGTAATTTCAATTTCCTATTAATCTGTAATATAAATTAGTATATAATATAATTATTAAAAGTTATAAACGTAAGTTTTTTTATAACAATTTTGAACAATGCTTGAAAAAAAAAAAGATAGATTTGCAGCAATAGATCTTGGGAGTAACAACTGTAGACTTATAATTGTAGAATTACATGGGTTTAATTACAAGATAATTCATATGAGTTCAGAACTTATTAATTTAGGAGAAAATCTAGTTTATAACAACGAATTTAGTCATGATAAGATAAAACAAGTGGTAGATTTTTTCAAATATGCTGCAAAAAAAATAATAGATTATAGGGTTTCTAAATATAGATGTGTTGCCACAGAAGCATGTAGACAATCTATTAATTCCGATTATCTTGTAAAAGAAATACTAAACAAAACTAAATTAAATCTTGAAATAATAACTACTTACGAGGAAGCTAGATTATGTGTAAAAAGTTGTCCAATTTATAGAAATAACGAAAAAAAATTTGATTTAATTTTTGATATAGGTGGAGGTAGTACAGAGTTAATTTTTTTGATGGAAAATAACGAGTTTGATTTTTTCTCAATTCCTTATGGAGTAGTAAATTTAAGTGAAAAAATAGATGTTTTCGATAAAAAAAAAATTTTAGATAAGATCAATTATGAAATTTCTTCGAATACTAAAAAGATCAAAAAACAAATAGTAAAAAATGTGATTGGTTCGTGTGGAACAATTACAACACTTTGCGCTATATTTCAAAAATTAGATTCTTACAAAAAGGAAAAAGTAAA
>CENJ01172877.1_pt1 | contig 68449 bp, 63 predicted proteins | sample 356161 | NCBI WGS metagenome assembly CENJ01 (sample SAMEA2619531, study PRJEB7988) | marine metagenome | biome: marine biome (ENVO:00000447); feature: surface water layer (ENVO:00002042); material: "saline water (ENVO:00002010), including plankton (ENVO:xxxxxxxx)" | depth 5 m
ATTTTTTTTTTTGTAGCATAACAATCTTCAATTGGATTATATTTATACATTCTTTTTTAATTTAATGGTTAAGTCTTTTTTTAAATATATTTTACCAAACTTTATCATAAATTTAATTCTTAAATTTTATATAAAATTAATTAGAATTAAATCATTTGAGACGTCAGAGTCCTTCTGGAATGAAAACACAGTTAGTTCACCAAAAGATGGTTTTGCTTCAATCTCAGAATCTCTAAACCACTTAAAATGGCGAAACAATCAATACATAAATTCCTATGAGAATATGAATTTTAAAAATACCCATAAAAAAATAGTTTTAGATTATGGCTGTGGACCAGGAAATGGGATAATAAATATTACTAATTCTACAAAGCCAAAAAAGATACACGCAGTTGATGTCTCAAAAAAATCAATCTTTTTAGCAAAAAAAAGAGCTGCCCTTCATAAGTTAAAAGTTGATTTTCATCATATACACGAAAATCAAATAATGCATGATATAAAAACTAATTCTATAGATATTATAAAATGCGATGGAGTACTTCATCACATTAAGGATATGGCATTTGTCTTTAAAGAATTCAAAAGAGTTCTTAAAAAAAATGGTGTAATAAATTTAATGATTTATAACAAAGATTCACTGTGGTTTCATTTACACGTAAACTATGAATTAATGATAAAAAGAAAAATTTTTTCTAATCTAACTGCTGAAGAAGTTTTTAGAATTTCAACAGATGGTTTTCAATGTCCAGTTTCCAATTGTTTTTCTCCAAATGAGTTTATAAAAATATGCAAAAGAAACAAATTTAAATCAAAACTCTCAAATGTAAGTGTTTCACTTTTTGAATTAAGTAAAATTAAACTTATAAAAGAAGCAATTGAATCAAAAAAACTTAAGAAAGAAAATAAAAGATTTCTTAGAAAAGTTAATTTTAAAGAAGGTAAAATTCCATATGTGGGAGAAAATGTTGCGGGTATAAATGCTTACTATGAATTAAGAAACCTTTAGATTAGTTTTATTTATAAAAACTTTCCACCAAATAGCTAAATTTAAAATAAACCAAATTCTGGTATCTCCCTTTCTGTCAATAATTTTTTGGATACTTTCTTTTTTAAAAAAATTTGTTTTATTTACAAATTCATTAATAATTTGTTTTTCATCAATACCAAGACCACTCTCAAACCATTCTTTAAGTGGAAGTCCAAACCCTTGTTTCTTTCGAGTGAGTATTTCATTTGGTAAAAAATCTTTTACTATGTCTTTTAAAAGATATTTTAACTTTCCTTTTTTTACTTTAATAGTCTTCGGTAAGTCTATTGTCTTTTCAACTAACTTGTGATCTAAAAAAGGAACTCTTGCTTCTAAACTAGTTGCCATACTCATTTTGTCAATTCTCATTAAAATCAGTTCAGGTAATCTAATCTTGAGATCCAAATAAGTCATCCAGTTTTCAATATTTTTAAACTTTGCATTCTTTTTAAAAAATTCATAATGTGGTTTTATACAGTCCCAACTGTCAATAGATTTAAATTTTTCTTTAAATTCATTAGAAAATATTTCATTTTTTTCATAACTACTAAATGCTTCTGCGCCTCCCCAGAAGATTGGTTTTTTCTCAATAGATCTTTTTAGTAGATCAGAGGTATATTTATACTGAATATTAAATATTTTATAAATTCTAATAATAATTTTTTTTAAGAAATTTGGAAAAAAAATACTGTTCAACACGGAATCAATTTTTAAAGTCCTTTTCCAATTTGTATAACCAAAAAAAATTTCATCAGCACCTTCTCCTACTTGACAAACTTTAACTTGATTTTCTCTTGCTAATTTAGATACATAAAAAATTGGAATACACACAGGATCAGAAATTGGTTCATCCTGGTGATAAACCATTTTAAATATAAAATTCTTAATATCACTCTTTTCTAGTTTCTTTTGAAAATGATTTGAATTTATATCATCTGCAACTATCTTAGCATAAGATAATTCAGATTTATATGAGTGATAATTTTTATCATATCCAATTGAAAATGTTTTTATTTTCCTTTTAGAATTCTTAGAAAAAAAATATGCATTTGCAGATGAATCAATACCTCCAGATAAAAAAACACCTACATCTACATCTGAAACACCTCTATATTTAACAGAATCTTCCAATATAGATGAAACTTCTTTTTTAATGTTTTGTAATTTATAAACTTCTTTATTCTTTAATGGATCCCAATATTTATTTTTTTTGAAATTTCCAAAACTATCTAAACTTATCCAAGTGCCTGGCTCAAGTTTACTGATTTTTTTAAACATTGTTTGAGGAGCGGGAGTGCACAAAAATGACATATAATGAAACATACTTTCTTCATCAATCTCAGGTATATAATTTTTATCTGTTAAGATTGCCTTTATTTCTGAAGCAAATATTAGTTTATCAGAGTCTAGCTTGTAATATAAAGGTTTGATACCAACTCTATCTCTAACAAGAAAAATCTTTTTTTTGATATTATCCCAAATTGCAAAAGCAAACATCCCCCTAAATTTTTCAACACATTTTAATCCCCATTCCATATATGAAAAAAGCAAAACCTCTGTATCTGAATTTTTAGTTCTAAACTTATAACCTTTTCCTGAAAGTTTTTTTTTTATCTCTTTAAAATTATAAATTTCTCCATTAAACGTTAAAACATAATTTCCTTTATCATCAATAAATGGCTGGTTTGCCGAAGATGACAACTCTAAAATAGAAAGACGAGTATGACCTAATCCAAGTTTTTTATCTTTAGATAACCATACATCGCTAGCATCTGGACCTCTATGCTTGAGCAATTTATTCATTTTAATTAAATCACTTCTTTTTACTTTTTCTTTGTCTTTAAAAAAAAAAATTCCTGAGATTCCACACATTAAATTTGATCCTCAACTATAAAGCAAATATCCATAGCATTTATTTGGTCTTGTAGTGGTATAGAAGACTTCCCTTTTTTTAAAGCTCTAAAAAAGGAATCATACTGATTCAAATGACCCTTATCTGGTTTGCTAATTGAATAAAGGATTTTTTCTTTACTATTTTCTAGAATTTTAATTTGTTTAAAATCCTTGTTAATAAGTGTTTTATTTAGGCCTCTGATTTTGATTAATTCTTTATACGATGGTTTTGCACCAGTTGTTGAATAATTAATTTGAGCAATACTTCCATTAGAGAACTTAATTTGAACAAAAAAATTATCTGTTTTATTGGATTTGGAGTTTCTCTTATCAAACATAGCATTTGCATTAACTTCAACATATTTTTCATCAATTAAATATAAAATTAAGTCATAAAAATGGCAGGCTTCACCGATATTTCTGCCTCCACCCTCTTTTGTGTAAACCCAGGATGTTTTATCTAGTTGATCAGCATTTACTGTATAATTTAAAAAAACTGGATCATTTTGATCATCTATAAATTTTTTCATTATTTCTGTAAAACTAGAAAAACGTCTGTTAAAACCTGTTACGATTACTTGTTTACTTGTCTTTAAAAAAAAATTTTTTATTGAGCTAAGTTCTTTTTTTGTAATGCATAGTGGTTTCTCACAAAATACATTTTTACCTGCTTTCAATGCTTTTATTATCATTGGGAAGTGAAGATTATGACGTGTAGTAATAAAAATGACATTAATATTTTTATTTTCCAAAATTTGATCATAATTATTTGTAATATAAATGTCCTTATAATTTCTTCTCGCATTTAAAACTGAAATAGGTCTTCTAAGACAAAGTGTATTGATACTATTTATTTTCTTTAATTTAATTAAATTTGGTATCAATATTTCTTGAGAGAATCCACCCACACCTATTACAGCTGAAACAAATTTATTTTTTTCAATTATTGAAGGATTTTTATCCTTTAGCTCAAAGTTCTTTTTTTTTTTCTGATATTCTATAATTGCTGAAATTGGTCTTTTTGTTTTTGTAAAAGTATCATAAAGCTTTTTTGCATTATCAATCTTATCAACCTTGTCCATAAGGTTTGATAAGTTAATCTTTTTGTTATCAATTAGATCTATATAAGTTTCCATATTCCTGTTTAAAGTCCACCTGATGTATTCTTTTGGAATATTCATTCCTTCCCTTTCATACTGATCATCATATCTACCTGGGCCATATGAGGTGGATATAAAAAAATCAATTTCTTTTTTATAAATATCTTCTCTTTTTATGCTCAGACCAACATCACCAACTACAACAACTCTTGACTTTTTTCTACAAATTTTGAAGGAATTAGAAATAATTTCATTTGATTTACTAGAAGCAGTTATAATAGCTCCATCAAGACCATTCTCTAATAAATAAACTGGGGTTTTCTTTATTAATTCATCAAATGTCAAAAATGAATTATCAAATCCATTCTCTTTAGCTTTCTCAACAAAATCTTTGTTGGGATCAATTCCTAGAACTTTTGCACCATTTGCTGCAAGAATCTGCATTGTAATTTGCCCAATAAAACCCAAACCAACAACAACAAAAGTTTCTCCAATGGATGGTGATAACCTTCTAATACTTTGCAAGGAAATTGCACCTAATGCTACTGATGAGTAATAATTTAAATTTTTTAAATTAGATACTTTTACTGCAAGATTTTCTGGAACGGTAATTTTTTCCGCGTGAGATGCATATCCTCCGCCACTACAGGCAACAAAATCACCTTTTTTAAAGTTTTGTATGTCTTTACCAACCTCCTCAACGATACCTGATGAAGAGTAACCTAACTCAAAATACGTATTTAATTTCCTTTTTACAACTCTTGTTGTATTCTTTAAACCGGATTTAATAAAAGTGTTAAATAAATTTCTGAGAGCTTCAGGCTTTTTTAGAATTCTTGTTAATACACCTTGCTGTATAGATTTAATCCCTGACAATTCTGTTCCAGGTGAGATACAAGAAAAGTGATTGTTAACTAGAAGCTCTTTATTTCCAATTTTTGGACTTGGGACGTCAAGAACCTCAATGCCTTTTTTTGATAAAAAAATCTGTTTCATTTAAATACAGTTCCGTTAATAAGATTGATAAACTTTTTTTGAATTTTTTCAATTTCAAATTCTTTTGATTTAATAATAGCATTTTTGATAATTTTTTTTCTTAAATATGAATCACTTATAATTTTTTCTATTGATATCCTAAGTTTCTCTTTTGAGTTTGAGCTTTCAACATAAGCCCAACCATTTTTAATTGCATTATCTATAAAATAGATTTCTTTAGGTCCATAAATAAAAATAGGTATTTTTGACATTAAATAGGTCCCCATCTTTGCTGGCCAAGAATACTTGTAATAATTAATAGATTTTTCGTCAAAATTTGATGCTAATATAAGTAAATCACTTCTACTGATTGTCTTAAAATAATCCTTATCACTAAGGTTATGAGTCTTTATCTTTATATTCTTATTTTTTGGAAAGTAACATTGATTTAATCTCCTTTGATTCTCAGGAAAATAAAAATTACAAATTACTTTATCTTCTTTTTTATTTATAACTTCTAATGCTTTAGTAATTTCAATTAGTGAGGATAACTGTGCATTTTTAAAGATAGAACCAATGTAAGTAACAACTTTTATTTTATTTGATGATTTTACTTTTAAAATTTTTTTTTTATCTACACCATTATGAATCACATTAAAATCATATGAAAAAAAATCTTTGTAAACTTCAGCCATTTTCTTGTTTATGGCAACTCTAGTTGTTGAGTTTTGGATAAAAAATTTAAAAATTTTATATTCGTCACTTTCTCTATTTCTAAAATTTGCCAGCATATTATCCATAATATGAGTTATTAAAGGAACACCTAATGTTAGTTTTATTTCTTTGATTAAGCACATAAGATTATAATTACCAAGAATCGTATAGATCACTTCTGGCTGGAAATCTTTTAATCTTTGAATAAGTACTTGGTTTGTATCCTTCCTTCTGTTCATAATATAAAGGTCTTTTATTTTAACTAAAATTCGATAGAGACGATTTGGTATAATTTCTTTTAAAAGTGAATTCAAATTGCTCTGAGCTTTAAGCGAAAATATGTTTTCATTTTTTGCAGAAGAAACAGTTGAATCTTCGTGAATAATAAAAATTTTTTCTCTTGGATAATTTTTAAATAAGTTTTTTAAAAGAATACTCCCACCAGTATTTTCACCAAAAAAAAATTCACTGATAATTAGAATTCTTGGATAATTATTTTTCATTTATAAAAATTTATTTTTTAAAATTTTTAAAATTCTTAAGGAAGTATTTCCATCCCATTTTGAGATTCTTACCCTTTTTTTTTTTATATTTTTTAAGTAATCTGATATCTCAGTAATTTTTACTAATTTATTAGTACCTTTAAATATTGTTACAGGTCTTTCTGTATTATTTCTAATTGTAAAACACGGAATTCCTAAATAAGATGTTTCCTCTTGTATACCACCAGAATCTGTTATTATGAATTTTGAATTAAAAACTTGTAACAAAAAATCATTGTAATTTAGAGGTTTGCATAGATGTAAATTTTTAACATTCTCTAAAGATTTCATAAGGTCAAATCTTTCAAGATACTTCAATGTCCTCGGATGAATAGGAAATAAAATTTTGTTATTCTTTGTCCAAGAATTTAACATTCTAATTATACTACTTAATCTTTTTTTAGTATCGACATTCTCTGGTCTATGAAGTGTCAAGATACCATCTATATTTCTATATTTTAACTTTAAGTTTTTTTTGAAAGTGAGAAAATTTATTAAGCTATCAATCATAATATTTCCAACAAAAAAAATATTTTTTTTTATATTTTCTCTTAGAAGGTTTTTATTTTCATTCATTGACGGTGTAAACAAATAATCGGAAATGGAATCTGTCAACCTTCTATTAATTTCCTCCTGTAAATTATCATCATAGCACCGTAAACCTGCTTCAATATGTGCAACTTTAACATTCTTATTTTTAGCAGCTAATGCAGCCCCAAGAGTAGAATTAACATCACCAAAAACAACTGTTAAATCAGTTTTATTTTGCTCCAGGAATTCATCATATTTTCTCATTACCTCAGAGATTTGGTAATTATGTGTGCCAGAACCTATTCCCAAATTTATTTCTGGTTTTTGAATTTTTAAGTCAGATAAATTATTTGAATAAAGTTTTTTGTCGTAATGCTGACCTGTATAAATAAAAGTTGTTAAAAATAATTTTTCTTTTTTTAATAATTTCAATAATGGAGCTAGCTTTATCAAATTGGGTCTTGTTCCAGCAATCAAATCAATTTTTATCATTTTAAAATAATTTTTAAATTTTTCATTCCAAGAAAAAGTTTTTTTATTATTAATTTAAAATTTAAAAAGTACTCATTTTTGATCATAAAACTTTTGTTAACTTGTTTTATTTCTAAATATGTACTTTTTAATAAATTAATATAAGGTTTATAAATACTTTTATATGTTTCATTTGTAACCAAAAAATCATCACTATATAAATTATAAATATTTTTATTAAATATCTTAAGTCCTTGCATATGATAAAAAGATAAATGCTTTTTTAAATCTTTATTGATCTCCAGTTTATTTTCTTTTGTTGCAATGTTCCATGGAGCTAAATTCAACCCGAGAGATGGTTTTGTTTGAACTTTTTTAAATTTTCTTGCTACTTCATTTAAATATTTTTGATCGGCATACCTTTTGCTATCTGGAATATCGCCACACCACTGCAAGCATTTATCTTTCCAAAATTTTAAGATCTTATTTCCATTTTTTGAATTTTTTATAGCAACAAAACCTGCATTAAAATTTCCTACTTTTTCCTCTATTTTTTTAAAATAATCAATTTTACTTCTATGAGGTGTTAGAATAACATCAAAGCTTTCTTTGTATTCATTAGAAAAGGATTTGAAAATCATCGAATCTGAATCAAGATACGTTGCCCATTTACAATCTTCAAATTTGTTAAATATATAATCAATACCTATAGGTTTCAGAGTCCAACAATATTCATTAATTTTCCTAGATTTCTTTATTTTTTTTAGTTCGCTTGATTCTAATTCTACTGAATTGACTATATTCAAAGAGGGTTCATTTTTTAAAATTTCAAAAGCTTTATTATCCGTAGTTATTATAATAAAATTTTCATCTTTATTTTTTATTTTTTGAAAACTCCTGAATAAAGTTATGCCTCTCAAAATATAATTGTAGTCGACAATTGTAAAAAAATATTTCAAATTTTTTTCTCCCATTTTATTGTTGTTTGAATAATATTATCGATATCTGATTTTACAGGCTTCCATTTCAATATTTTTTTTGCTTTCCTAATTGAGGAAACCAGATAAGGAGCATCACCAAATCTTTTTGGTTTTTTTATAATATCAATTTCATTACCAATTTTACTTTTTGTAAGTTTAATAATTTCAAAAATAGAATAACCTTTCCCACACCCTATATTAAAATCATTGTTCTGATTTTTGTTATTAATATATTCAATTGATTTTAAATGTGCATTGGCAACATCATCAACATGAACAAAATCCCTTACACATGAACCATCTTTTGTATCAAAGTCTGTTCCATTAATTATTAATTTTTTTTTTTTTTTTAAAAGTGTTTTAATAATTTGAGGAATTATCCTTTTTGAATTCCTTTCACCGATTAAGCCACTTGAGTTTGCTCCTGCTGCATTAAAATACCTCAATATTACATATCTAATTCTTTGATTAACAGAACTACTCTCAATTAATTTCTCACAAATATATTTTGTAAAAGCATATGGACTTACAGGATACTTTTTATCATTTTCTGATATATATTTTTTTTTTGTATTTCCAAATATTGAACAACTTGATGAAAAAATTACATTTTTTATTTTATTTGTTCGCATTGCTTTTAAAAGATTTAATGTTGCTAGAATATTGTTTGAATAATATAAATCAGGATCTTTATTAGATTCTCCAATATCAGCTAATGAAGCTAAGTGGATTATGAATTCAGGATTAATTTTTTTTATAACCTTATCAATCTGGTCAAATTCACGAAGCTCTCCTTCAATTAAATCACCCCAAATTACAGAAGATTTATTTCCATTTGACAGATTATCAAATATTATTGGTTGAAAACCCTTTTCATTCAATTGTTTACAGATATGACTTCCTACATAACCTGCTCCGCCAGTAACTAAAATTTTTTTATTCAACTTTTAAAATATCTCTTTGTGATTTATTGATCATCCATTCAGTTAAATGAGTTATATGTTTACAACCGAAGAACGTGCTTTCGTCTTTGCTTAAGATTTTTAAATTATATTTTAACTCATCCACTCTTAAAGATTTAGACTTATAATTGAAATTAATTTGAGGTAGTTTAATTGGTCTTTTCAAATAACATATTTCAAAAAATTTTTGAGCAAGATTGATCTTTTTTCTTGATAATGATTTGTATTTATGCAGGTTTAACAAGATATGTTCATATTCCTTTTTTGATTTTGGATCTAAAGTAAATCCGTTACCATCATACCTTCCTGTTCCAGCAGTCACAACTATTTTACCGAATGAGCTTAATTCAAGTCCAATCGTCCCTCTTACTGTAATACCATAATCTATGAATTCTATGAATGATAACGTATTAATTTTAGTATCTGACTCAATAATTTTAATATTTTTTGGAATTTCTCCAAAATAATCAATTATAGCTTTTGTCTCTAGATTTTCTAATTTGGCATTATCCATTCTAGACCTCCAAATGTTTACAGGATGTACTTTTAAAATCCAATTTATATTTTTGTTTTGAATGGCAATTTTAACAGTTTGAATTAACCATTCTTGATAATCAAAATAAATATTTCTTCCAAAGAAGAACGTAGCGTCATAGAAGATATGTGAAAAAATAACAGCAGTTTTCTTAGATTTATTAACCTTTAATTCTTTAATCAATTCTGTTCTTTTATAAAAAAATTTATCTTTATTTAAGTCTTGTCTATTGAACCATTGACCGCTTTTATAAAAACTCTTAATTTTAGATAAAATTTGATTATTCTTAACTTTCGGCCATTTCATCTTTATATTTTTTTTCCATGTATCTTGGTCTAAAGAGAATGGATGAAGATATTTATTTTTATAATTATATTTCTTGAATACGAATGCATCATCATTAACACTAGAGACCCACTGTATTACAGTTTTCCTCTTTTTTATAAATGAATCAAATATCTCTGAAGCGGGTGTGTAACCTTTTTCATTAATTATTAGAATATCAAAATTAAATTTTCTGTGTATTTTTTTTGCAACTTTTAAGGAAAGTTGATACTCAACAAGGTCATCAAATAAAACTTTTACTTCTTTATTATTTTTTAAATTTAAGCTTCCTTTCCTTAGTTTTCTTAGTGTTGTCGATAAAACCTGCTTTTTAATCAAAATCTTCTTTTTTTTAAAATTATCAATTATTTTTTTTGACCAGATTTTTGATTCTTGAATGTCTTTCTTACCTATAAAATCATCAAAACTTAGTATTTTACAGTTTGGGTTAACAGAAATTAATTTTTCGTAATATTTATTTCTTTTTCTGATAAGAATATAACCAGAATAATTTTTTTTATAGAGTAAAGTAGACAAAATTATCTCAAATTTTAATGTTGCTGGCATTGTAAATATTGAGCAAATTAAAAAAGACATATTACAATTAATTTTTTTTACACAAAGAAATTTAAATTGTTTCTCCCACATTTTGAAGTCAGCATGTAATACTATCTTCCTATAAAAAAAAAATATTACTTTTTTAAAAAATTCCATTTTTAACTTTTTGACAGAAGTTATTATAGTTACAGAAACATTTATCTAACTTCGGTTTAATTTTTCCTTAATAATACTTAGCACACGCCTAACTAACTCAAAAAAAGTTACTGGCTTTAATAACAAAGTAATAAATAAATATGAAAATAATAAGTGCCTGAGCAAGAATAACTGTGTTTCAACATATGGTTTGTTAGAGTTTTGATATTCTTGTATTGATAAGCCTATAGCTTTTTCTACAAAATACTTTTTTTTTTTAATTAATGACATTCTAAGGTACGCTCTATGAGCATTTTGTCTCTTAGGAAAATACTCAATTAAATTTTCAATCTTGTATTGCATAGATTTTGAAATATTCAAACTAAATAAATTATTTTTAGTGATATCCTCTAAATAAGGCTTAACACTCACAATTTTATTTTTTCTGAAAATAATACTATTTGATTCAAAAGACCTCCTTTTAGGAAAAAGGTTGTTAATTCTTCTGAATGATTCAATTCTTTCGACTAAGCCTAAACTTATGAAGTTCTTTTTCTCCAAAAATTTCAAAACTGTTTCTGCTTCACCAGAGTATTCGACTCTATCATAAAAAACGATATCCTGTAAGAAAATCAAATCTTTGACTTTCGGAACTAAATTTCTTAAATACCATTTTGCAAACCAAGCTTCATGACAAGAGTCAATTAGAACCATATCTGGATTTGGTTTGTCTTTAATGGTTTGGGTAACATCACCTATAATAATTTTATGATTTGGATATGCGTACTCTTCTATATTTTTTCTAATTAGTTTCTCTGTATTAATCTTAAATTTTACAGGTTCAATTTCAAAAGAGACGATTTTACCAATTTTATTTTTTTTAAAAGCACTTGATATATAAATCGTAGAATAACCACAGTCAGGAGAAATCTCATAAAATAATTTTGGTTTTCTATCTCTTATTAGACAATAAAGTATTTCTCCTTCAAAATCAGAGAATGTCGCCCTATAATTTTTATTAACCTTTGAAAAACTCAAACTTATTTTTTGAGTGATTTCCTGAAGCTCATTAGAATATTTTTTATAAATTTTTAAAAGATAATCTACATTTATGACTTTTTTATTATTCATTTCTGTCTTAAATTTCTCTGAAAAATCTCTGCTATCTTAATGTCATTTTCAGTGTCTATATCAATTGAATGTATAAAATCCATTTCATAAGCCAAAGTGTTACCACCATATACATATGTATCTATTTTAGATCTTCTTGTTATATAAATTGAAGCACCATTTCTAGCATAATACTTTTTTTTTTCCTGTCTTCTAAATTTTTTTTTTGAAAAATTAGTATCTTTCAAATATTTTTTTTTTAATTCCATCAAAGATTCAGGATTAAAATTATGAGGTACTTCGACACACGAAACAAGTGAGTCTGCGTTTTTATCTTTTAAAAAAATTTTCAAAGCTGTATCAATATGCTTGGAATTTCTTAACGGTGATGTTGGTTGAAGTGTAACAATTATATCTGGGAAATAATTGTGTTTTTCTAATTTTTTAACCTCATATTTTAAAACACTCAAAGTTGTTGCATTGTCAGTAGAATACTTCTTTGGGCGCAAACTAATTTGATCTACATTATATTTTTCAACAATCTCTTGTATTTTCTTTGAGTCGGTTGATACAATTACATTGTCAATAAGTTTTGTATTTTGAGCGGCTTTAATTGTCCAATAAATAAGAGGCTTACCGCAAAAATTTACTATATTTTTATTTTTTATCCCTTTTGATCCTCCTCTAGCTGGGATTATTGCCAAAATATTCATTGTTAGTATGTAATTTTCTTTTGAATTTTTATAACTGGAATTATTTTTAAGATTTTTATAATTTTATTGCTTGCAGTTCCATTTCCGTAAAGTGTCCCCTTTTTATATTTTCCATTTTTTATTTGAATTTTAATTGCATCCAATATTTTTGTTTTTTCAAAAGATACGTCAAAAACGTTTTCTCCTCTTTCTCTTGAATTTTGGCGTGAACCAATATTTACACAAGGGACTCCTAAATAGTTTCCCTCCCTTATTCCACTAGAAGAATTCCCAACTATACATAAACATTTATTAAGTAAATTAATATATACGTCGGTTGGAAGGTTTTTGTAAAAATGAGCTTTTTTAAGTAACTTATTTTCTCTATATATTCTAATCAGCTTTGCTATCTTTGATGAACCCGCATCTGGGTTAGGCCATAAAATTATTGTTGGAATATCTAAAATATTAATACAATCCAAAATAACTTTTGTTTGTCTATCAATATTTTCAAATTCCGTTGTAACTGGATGATAACTTAAAATTAAAAAGGGTTTATTGATATCAAATTTTATTCCAACACCTTCAGATAAGACAGCATTGTTAAACGGTTTTTTTTTTGACAAAACTTCCTTTACATAATCAATTCTTGGACAACCAACATAAAAAATATTGTTTTCGTTCTCACCAAGTTTTTTAATCCTTTTAGCGGCTTCTTTTGTGGCAGGAAAGTGTATATGAGAAAATTTTGTTATAGCATGCCTAATTGACTCATCAATAGTCCCTGTAACTTCTCCTCCCATAGTATGAGCAATTGGAATATTCATATATGATGCAGCAAGAACAACAGCCATAACTTCAAATCTATCTCCAACTGCAAAAACTAAATCAGGTTTTAATCTTGAAAATATTGATGATAGTTCGATAAGACATAAACCTGTAGATTTTGCCATAGTAAGGGGTGTTTCACCCTCAATGAGGTTAAAAACCTTTTCATCCACTCTAAAGCCGTCATCCTCTATAACTTCTGACACATTTCCGTATCTCTGAAGTACAGATGAGGTTGAAAGGATAAGCTGAAAAGTTAGGTGTTTATCCAGCTTAACAGCAGTCATAACTGACTTGATTGAACTGTAGTTAGCCCTTGAACCAATTACAAAACAAATCTTTCTTAACATAAATCCTTTTGTTTTAATTTGTGATCTTTATTAATGTCACTTTTTAATCTTTTTCCAATTATTTTTTTATAGTGAATCGATGATATACCATCACCAGGCTTTTTGAATGACAAATCATTTATTGTAATTATTTCATTTTCTTTCATCTTTTTGTTTATTATTATACTCTTCTCGAATACCTTTTTCATTTCCTTGTATTTATCCAAATTATTTTTATTAACAGGATTTTTTTTCATTTTCCATATGGATCTGATACCTTTAACATAATCTGAAAATTCCCTTAATTCCATAGCATATGGAGCGTCAGATCCATACATCTTTCTGGAAAAAGTAATATGTTTTTCAATAACGCATGCACCTAGAGCAGCAGCAGCAAAACCAGCTTCTCTTCCTAAGTAATGATCTGAAAAACCAACAGGAATCTTATACTTTTTTTGCATCTCTAAAATAATGTTCAAACCAATATTCTCTTCAGGGCAAGGATATATTGATGAACATTGCATAATAGTAGTTTTCTTTTTTTTAAGAATTTTAAGAGCTTTATCAATTTCTTCCCAAGAGCTCATTCCGGTGGAAAGAAAAACTTTTTTTCCTGTCTTACTTATCTCCTCTAATAATTTATGATTAGTAACTTCTCCTGAAGCAACTTTAAAATACTTAACATCAATTTTTTTTAAAATATCAAGTGCTTCTTCCGAAAAAGGAGAAACCATAAATTCCATACCCCGTTTTTCTGCAAGTTCTTTTAGGTCATTTAGTTGCTCTAAACTAAAGTTTGTTCTTTTGAAATAATCATACCTATTTTCGCTTTTAAAGTAATTGGGACTAGGTGCATTCCTTAACATTTCATACTCCGGAATATGAAGTTGAAATTTCACAATATCAGCTCCACATTTAGATGATTCTGTTACTAGTTTTTTTGCGTTTCCTAAAGATCCATCGTGAGAGGACCCAATTTCTGCTATTATCTTATTCATTTCTTTTTTAAAATAAAGTTTTTTGACATTCAAATAAAAAATATCATATTTAAAAGAGCTTTGGGAGTATTAGAAAAAATAAAAGAAATTTAAAATTTATTTACGAAAAACAACTTGCAACAAATAAGAAATTAAAGCAAATAATTCAAATCGAAAATAATAAGTCACAGCCAATAATGAAGTTATAAATAGATTTAATCTAAAAAAGAAACTATCCCCAATATATATAGAAGTTAATAAAATGGAGGATATTATAAAGCAAATAATAAATATTTTTTTCTCTAAAAAAGGAACATCAAAAAATTTTCTTGCAGTTTTATAAAAATAAAGTTTAAGGATTATTGCGGAAGTTATATAAGCGATAACTAATCCCTTAAGCTGTAAAAATGGAACTAACAGTAAAATTAGAATCAATAGCACTAATTTGTCAAAATAAACAATATTTGCGAAACTTTTAATTTTTCCTTTTACAAGAATTGTAATATTATAAGCCACATTTGTATTATTAAAGACCCTAACGATACAAAGAAGACAAACAAAATAAGATGAATTTGAAAATTTATCATTAGATATTAAAGACATAAAATCATACCCAATGGTCGCAAAAAACAGTCCAAAAAATAATATAACTAGCAGAATATAATCTATTGATTTTTCACAATAACTAAATGAGCCTTTATCTTTTAGTTCAAATAAAGCAGCAGAATAAACTCCTCTTACAATAGCCTTATTAATTGCTAACATCTGTGACTCATAACTCTTGGCATAATTAAACAAGGTAAATAACTCAATGCCAAAAAATTTATTAAGTATATTTCTTTCAAAAAAAATAAAAAGATTCTCAAGGAAACCTGATATGGCAATTCTATATTCAGCTAAAATTTCTTTAATAATTCTAAAACTCGGTACTCTTTTTAAATATTGAAATGAATAGAAAATTACCAGAATTAATGAAATGATCCCAGAACCAAGCATTGAGTAAAATAATGTATCAACACCAAAATCATAGTTTTGAATCAAATAAATATTTATTAAAAGAGTAATTATAGATTGCATACCAATAAAAATACAATAAGACAAAGGTCTATTGTTAATAGTAAGAATTTCTGAAATATAAGTTTTAAAACCATAAATCATCAGAACAAACAACATAATATACAAATGAATTTTATCGATTAAAAATTTATTAAGAAAAAAATCCCAAGAAATTAATGTTAGTAAACTAAGAAATGAACTAATAATAAGGCTTAAAAAAAAAATATTAGAAATGAATTCTTCTTGCTCTCTAACTTCTTTTCCATGAAATTTTTTTGCCATTGAAACAGTACCACCCAGTAAACTAAAAGAACCTAAAAAATTTATAATAATTAAACATAAATAAAAATAACCAAAATCCTCAAGATCCAATTTTTGGGTCAGGAAAGGTAGCGAAACTATTGAACAAATAACAGTGACTATACTCGGAGACAGAAAGATAATTGTATTTAATTTATGATTTGGTTTCAATTTCAGATATCAACCTTCAAAAGGCATTCCAACTTTTTTATTTTCATGAACTATAAAACTATTACCTCCAGAATTCATTCTTCTGAAATGTTCAAATGAATATTTTTTTTTTAATTTTTTTGACCACTCGGCAAATGCAAGTCTTTGACCTCTTTTATTATCACCAAAATAACAATCCCAATCGTCAAAAGCTAAAATCATCCCATGGCTAAGATTATTTTCTAAGAATCTTAAAACAGTTTTTGTTGAAGAATGATAATCACAATCGATATATGCCATAGCTATTTTTGTATTATTAGGAAATTGAAAATTTTTTAAAGAATTTTCATAAAAACCTTTGATTGTTGTTATTCTATGTTGATCTTTTTTTACCAGTTTTAAAAATTTTTTTTCAGAAATGTTACAAATACCTTTTTTCCACATTAATGACTTATCAATTCCCTTTGGCTCTGGCATTCCTTCAAAAGAATCAAAAGCATAAAAATGATGAATATTATGTGGTTTTCCATACATGCCAATTGTGTTTAAACTAATTCTAAATGTATTAGCACCGCAGCATCCAAACTCTGCATATATCCCTTTTGCTCTGTTATATTGCATGTAGTATCTAGCTGATTCAAAAAATTCTTGCCTACTTTGAAATCCGAAATAACTTAAATCTACATTCTTTGTTACCATAAATTTATTAATCAAAATATAACGAACATTCATAAAAAAATTTGTATAAAAATTTTTATAAATCCAGTCTTTAAATTTTGTTGGTAGTAATTTAGTTATTTTTTTATAAAACTCTTTCATAAGTTCTTTTTTTAAAATGTAACCTGCTTATTCCACATAATCAAGTTTACTAACTGCCAAATAAACATCATATGATTCTCTTTATTAGATTTTTTTTTTATTATTGATTCATGATCATTTAGGATTCTTAAAACATTTTTTGTATTATAAATTTCTTTATCTGCAAACTTTTTACTCACCAACTCATCTCTAACAAATTCAAGATTTCTTCCAGTAAACCAAAGATGGGCAGGCGCATTCCAGCCAGTTTTTTTTATTCTAGTTCTAGTGGTTTCTGGTAAGATATTTTTCATTGATAATCTTAAAAGATGTTTTGTAATACCATTTTTTATTTTTAAATGATATGGAATCCCAAACATAAATTCTGCAACTTTTCTGTCTAAAAAAGGATTTATTGTTTCCATATCAAAAAAGGAATGATGTCTATGCTGTGCTCTCAAACAACAAGGTAGTGTTTCATAAAATAAATCATGGAAAGTTCTATTATTTAGATAGCTTTCGAAAGGACAATATAAATCATAATCCAGCTTAATATCATTAAATTTTTTTTTACTTAGGCAGTCTAAATATTGAAAAGATCTTTTATAATCGATTTTGCATAAACCACTTTTTTTAAGATCAGTAAATTTATTAATGGAATCTAATGCAATACGTTTATTTTTTTTAAAAACTTTATGGTTGTGATATTTTTCCCAAAATTTAATTTCTGTACTTAAAAAATCTTTTTTATTTTTTAAACAGTCTGCAAAGAAAAAAGTAAAATATTCATACTCCCCAGCGTTGAATTCGTCTCCTCCAAGACCACCATAAATAAGATTATAGTTTTTAGATTTTATTTTTTCAGTCGCCAAAAAATGAGTATACCATGTAGCGGTCACGATTGGTTCATCGTTTATTTCAATCATTCTGGAAAGTTTTTTTTCTAAATTTAATTTACTTTTAATCTCAAAGTTATGCCATTTATTAGATCTTAGGGAAGTTATATCATGTATTTCAGATCTTTCATCATATTCTTGATCATCATAGGTTACTGAATATGAATCAACTTTCTCATTTAAGGCATCACTAGCCAAACAAAGGATAGACGATGAATCAAGTCCACCAGAAATTGAAAAGATTTTCTTCCCTTTTTTTGCAACTCTTTTTTTCACTGATTCCTTTAAAATTTCTAAATAAATTTCTGATAATTCTTTTTCATTTGTTGAAGTTGTAAGTGAAGTTTTTTCTAGATTCCAATACTGAATTATATCTAATTTCTGTGAAACAAGATTATATTTAGCATATTTGGATGCTGGAAGCTGTTCAATATTCTTAAAGGGTGAAATATTTGGATTATTATCTATAAGTCGATAATGTAATCCTGCATATCTATAGAGGTATTCTTTTCTGACAAGATTTGCAGTGAATCCATAGTTAAAAATTAATGAAGGCTTTGAGGATATAACTAATTTTTGTTTGTTTTTGAAGAAATATAATGGACTTACACCAAATAAATCCCTAGAAAAATAAAGATTTTTTTTTTTTTTTGAAAAAAAAATTAAAGAACAATCACCCTCAAGTTTTTTTAAAACATATTCAAAAGATTTTTTTTTTAAAAGCTGAAAAACTACTTTATTAATCTCTTCATTTTTTTGAATCTCTATATTGTCTATACTAAAAATATTACCATATATTATTAAAAAATTTTCTTCATCTTCAATTAAAAAATTTTTATTCAGATTGAAATTATAAAAATAATTAAAATTAAATGTTTCAAAAATTTTGATATTTCTGAAATTTTTATTTGAAGTTTTATTCCACTCCATAATATTTGAGTTTTCATTAAAGGTAAAAATGTAATTCATATATTTTTTTATTAAAAATTAAGTTTTTTTTTTGCTATTACAAAGTTCCAATATTGGGGATAACCAATTACTAGTTCTTTATTTCCACCTGTTCTTTGGTCCTTGACTAATTTAGCAGAAAAACCGTAAGATTTTATAAAATTAACAAAATCCTCTTTATTATAAGAATTCACATAAACAGATAATTTAATAGGTTTATCAAGATACTTATCTACGACATATTTATAATCACTTTTCTTTGTAAGTGATTCTCTTAAAATTATTCCTTTTTTAGCTGACAATAATAATCTCTCGAGAACTTTATGATAGTTGTCGATATAGCTCAAAAAGTTTAGACAAACTATGTAATCAAACTTTCCTGAAAAATTCTCAACTCTAACACATTTTAATGGATTTTTTAATTTATATTTTTTTAATTCATTGTTTCCAATTTTAACAAAATTTGGATTTGCATCTATTCCAAAATATCGAAAATTGAAATTAATTCTTTCTTTCAAAGAACAAAACAAATAACCAGTTCCACAACCAATATCTAATATTGATTCTTTTGGTTTGATTAATGTTTTAATTATTTCAGATGTTTGAGCACATGAATCCATTTCCTTAACTTTTTTCTTAATTCTATCTGTGTAAAGTTTATTTAAGGACTTTGATTTATCCCATGTAAAAAATTTGTAGTACGAATCCTTAAAAGAATCTATCATTTTATCTAATTTTTATTTTTTTCCGAATGTTATAAATGCTGAAGCCATAAAGTATCCTCTCCAATCTTTTGGGTTCTCAATCTCTAAACTTCTTTTAATAAAAGTTTTTGGAATATGGTTTTGATAAACTGGAGGAACTATATGAAAATGATAAAACAATGTTTCAACTTCCCTAAAACCATTCTTTTTAAATTTTTCCTCTATCTTAAAGGGATTATTTGTTTTAGATAAAATTTGATCATAACCCAATTCACCTTTTTTTCCTTTTCTTAAAGGTGGCTTATTCATAAAAAGTTTTTGATCAATTTTCTCTAAAATTTTATAAAAATTTTTTTTTTCTTCTTTGATTAAAGAACTATTCTTAATTAACTCTTCCTTAAAGAAATCACTTGTATACCTATTTTGAGTAAACAAGGAAAACAATGAATTTCTACCCTCCAATAGAAAAATACCATTTTTTTTTAGTATCTCGTAAGAATTTTTTATAACTTTATTCTCATCAGAATCATTTAGATGTGGTAAGACACCAAAAGAAATAACAGATTCATATTTTTTTTTCTTTTTATAGTAATCTTTTTTATTAATAGCGCTACCAATCCAAATATTATTGGTATCAAGATTTAGTCTCTTGAATATTTTTTTACCTTCAAGAACCATTTCTTCTGTTAAATCAAAACCAAAACATGTAATTTTTTTTGAAACAATTTCACGAATCATTGATGCTGGTCCGCAACCCACATCTAAAACATCTTTAATATTATTTTTATTTAATATATTTTTAACAATTTCTATATGTACTGGTGGATAATTTATTTTGGATTTATAATAATCATTATAATAAGAATCACTCCATGTTGAATAACATTCTTGGATTTTATTTAAGTAAGATTTTTTCATTTTCTAATTTATTATTATAATTGATGTATTATCTTTTTTGTGCACAAACCCACATATGTGAAGATAAATTATTTTTTGCCAAAAATTTTTGAAATTTCCAACCTAACCTTTCCCAATCCTCAACTAATATCTTCTTCAGAAAACTATCAATTTGCGTAAATCCTTTTAATATCTCGTCTCGTACAATTTCTGCATCGAGTCTTCCTGGTGTAAAAATTTCAAGCACATCAAAATTATTTGTATTAAGTAATAATTCTATTGAATTAGGATTGAACAGATTTACATGCTCTGAATCAACAGATTGTGATTGTTCTCTTAAAATTTCAATATCAAAACCTTTTCCGTTGGGACATGACAAAAAAAGGCAACCTTTTTTTTTTAGAAAACTGCCAATCTTCTGTAAAAAAAGTTCAGGATTAAATATATGCTCAATTACTTCAAAAGAAACAGCAACATCAAATTTTTTGTTTAAGTTAACATCTTCAACTTTTTTATCAATAATTTTTAAATTTCTGTTTCTGCAGACCTTTGATAATTCAGGGGTCGGTTCAATCCCAACGTATTCTTTAAAGAATTTACTAGTAATAGTCAGATCACCAAACGTTCCATAGCCGGAACCTACTTCAATAATTGATTTGTGGGACAAATTATATTTCTTAATGTAAGAAATAATCCTTCTAATCCAAAGTTTGTGTATTGAATTTTTTCTGATACTCTCTGACTTAGGAAAAATATTCTCAGCCCAAAACTTATAATTTTCTGAATTTTGATAATAATTATCCATTATCTTTTGAGTTGGTCTTGGAGACATAAATATTGTCTCACAGTTTTTACAAATTTGAAATTTAAAGCTGTATTTTTCAAAAATATTTTTTTTATTGTCTGCTTTACAAGCAGGACAATTAACTTCAACGAAGAATTTCTTTTGTTTTTTTAAATTTTGTATATCTTTAAAGTATGCTTTTTCTTGTAAAGTAAGTAAGTCACTTGGGCACAGATCAGTTTTCTTAATTTTCTTTCCAATATCCATTTTTAAAGGTTCTGATAATCTGTCATTATTTTAAACTTTTTATTATTTTTATACAAAAAATTAAAATTACCTACTGCCTCAATATTTTTATCATTGAGAAAAACGATCTTGTTAAAATCCTTCAATGTATTTAATTTGTGGGTTACTAATATGACTGTAACATCTTGATGTAATGAATTGATTTTTTTCATAATCTTTTTTTCATTTATTGAATCTAATGATGAAGTAGGTTCATCAAAAACCAAAATTTGTTTTTTTGAATAGAAAACACGCGCTAAACCTATTCTTTGTTTTTCTCCCTCTGAAAAATTTGAACTAAATCTATTTATTAATTTATCAGATTTTTGATTATAAAAATAATCAATATTAGTTATTTTCATTACTTCCAATATATCTGACATATTATATTTATCTTCTGAAAGTGATATATTTTTTTCTAAAGTATCTGTTAAGATGAAAGACTCTTGAGGCAAAAGGCTAAAAATATTTGTAAAATTTAATTCTGAGCTATCAATGTTATTTAAATATAATTTTCCATTAGTTGGTTTAAGTAGACCTAAAATTAAATTTAACAAAGTGGTTTTACCTGATCCAGATTTACCAACAATTGCAATCTTATCACCTTTATTAATTTTTAAATTAAGATTTTTAAGAATTTTAGAACCATCTGGGTAAGAAAAATTTATATTTTTTAATTCAATTGTTTTAAATAAAAATTTATCTAATTTAATTTTTTCATTATTTACTTCATTTCCTTTTATTGACTTACTTAATTGAAAAAGTGCTTTTTGAAACCTTTTAACTCCTTGCATATAATTTAACATTCCTCCAATATGAGGTAACAATCTTAAACAAGCAACTGCGAAAAAAGCAAAGGTTGGGACATAATTAACTAGGTTGTAGTTATTTAAAAGATAAAATAATACAAGAAATAAAATCCCAATTATGACAATCAATTCAAAAATATATTTTGGAAAAAGCTTTGAAATATTAATAATAAGATTATGTTTTAAAAACTTATCATAAAATAATTTTTGTCTTTTCAAGAAGAAACTCTCAAGTCCAAAAGTTTTTACAAGTCTTATACTTTTTATTGGATCACTCACATTTAAAAAAAAATCTTCATAGGTTTTAGTTGCGAAAGCACCATTTTTCTCAACTAAATTCTTAACCAAAAAAAAATACGTAAACATTAAAATTAAAAGAAAAGTGATTATGGAGAGAGATTCAAAAGGTCTTATAATTATAACTGTTAACGAAATACTCAAAAATATAAAAATTGATGACAAAAAATTGAAAAATCCAATCACAACGTTTTGAACCACCATTGTAATATGCTGACTGACGTTAATTATTAATTGAGTTATGTCATTTTCAATATACCACTTATATTCTTTGTTCAAATAGTTAGAAAAAATTTCCGTGCAATATTTACTCTGTAAATATGTTATAATTTTTGCACTTGATATTTCAAAAATAATTAAAAGAATATTTCTCAATAAAAAACAAAAAATCGTAAAAACGGTAAAAAAAATTAAGATTTTATTTTTATCATTGATTTGAAAGTATTTTAAAAAAAAAGTTTCTAAATATCTTAAATTAGAATTTTGATTAAGTAATGTGTCTAAAAAAACAAATACAAAACCAATACCTAAAATTTCAAAGAATGAAATTAAAATTGTAAGTAAAAAAAATAGAAAGTACCATTTTCTTGGTATTTTGATTATTAGAAAACCTTCTTTTATAATTTCAAGCATAAATTAAACTATGTCTTTCTTTATCCACTGACCATTATTTCTTTTCCAAACTCTGCTATCCCTAAATGAATCTGCAACAAAGTCAAATGCTGTTTCTGTCATTCCAACATAACTCAACCACCTTTTAAGATCAGAGGGTTTAATATGATCATATTTTTTAACTAATTTTATTGCCTCTTCTCTAGTCATTTTTCCTGACCTTATATCCTTTGATGCGTGATCAGTAGCTCTTCCATAACCAAACTTTATATACTTTAAATAATCATGAACTCCATTTTCATGCATATCATCTAAATTGGACATTGTTCTATAAGTTCGATCAAATGAAATATTTGAAATCTTAAAATTGTATTGTTTTTTAACAAGTTCGATATGCTTATTAGCATCCCAAGGAACATAATTGCCTAGAAAAATACCTCTAAGATCAATTTTAAAAATATCTTTATCTGAAGGATATTCCCAGAAATTTAAATCACTACTTTTTAAACCTAAAATTCCCTTGAAATAATTCCATTCATAACCTCTTGCAAAATGCTCTAAACGATCTCTATATGTAACTTCGGGAAAATCATCAATTGAAAATTGTCCAGATAAATCTAAATATCCGTGTTCCCCATAAATAACAAAAGGAATATTTAGCTTTGAGGCAACACTCATCGGCTGGGTCATTATTCCTACATGGGCGTGCCAATTCATATCTCCCATTACAAAAAAACAAATTTTATTTAATTTTTTTAACGTTTGGACGGATGGACTTATAATAATGTGATCGCAGTCAAAAACTTCTTTCATTTGTCTCATATTCTCATACCCAGTTTTAGTCCAATTATTCCCATCGTAAGTAACTAATAAAGGTGTGAGACCTAAAATTTTTTTTATAATATGGACTTGATAATATGAGTCCTTACCCCCTGATACAGCAATAACACAATCGTATTTTGAACTATTTTTTTTTTCTTTTAATAATTTTTCTAGTTTTTCCAGCCTTAAATCCCAATCTTTTCTGCTAATCTTGCTTATTTTTTCATTTACTTGGCAACCTGTACAAACCCCCTTAGAATCAAATTCTAGCGGCGCTGCAGAAATTGATGGATATACACACTTGGCGCACCAGCGTGTCTTGCTAAGATTATTATTAATTTGTTTTTTTTTAAAATTAGACTTAATCTTTTTAATTATCTGATCTTGTGAATAAAATGGGTTTCTTTTAATGTAGTAAGAATCAAATAAAGGCTCCCTAATTTTTATTTTACTCTCTAGAATCTTTTTTTTTATGTTTTGATAACTCAACTCTCTGAAATGAAAGATATTTGCAGCTGCTAAAGAAACATTTTTTTTTTGAAGAATTTTTATAAAGTCACTACTAGATCCCGCTCCACCACAAAAAATTTTAGGTAAAGATGTATTATCATTTACATAATCTATCAATTCTTCATCAAATCCTTTTGCAGAACCGTCTTTATCGATTGAATTAATTAGTATTTCACCTGCTCCGCATTCTTCAATTATTTTCAAATATTTTTTTAGCTCAATACTAATTTCTTTTGATCCATTATTAGAATAAATAACCCAATTGTGATCTTTTTTTTTTACATCAATTGATACAACAATACATTGAGAACCAAATTTTTTTGAAGCCTCTTTTAAAAAATTTTTATTATTTAATGCTGAGGTATTGATTGAGACTTTATCTGCTCCATTTCTTAGCACTTCAGAAATTTGTTCAATATTGTTTATACCTCCTCCGAATGTTACTGGAATAAAACACTCATTCGAAATAAGTTTTAAAATTTCAATGATGTTTTCTGTATTATAAACATAATTAAGGTCATCTCTTCTAATATCATATCTTTCTCTTTTTCTTGAAATATCTAGTATTATTAATTCATCAACACCCCAGTCTGATAATCTTTTAATTGTACTTATTGGGTTACCAATAATTTGATGAAAGGTGAAGTTTTGACTTCTTACTATTAAGCCATTATTTATTAATACAACAGTAATAATCCTTGGAATAGTTTTGTTTATGTTATTCATTTTTACAGAAATTAGATAAAAGTTTTAACCCAAAATCATAACTCTTCTCTGGATGGAATTGAACTCCAATAAAGTTTTCCTTACAAATAACTGATGGGAATTTGAAAAAGTCTCCAGTTGAACCTAAAATAAATTTTTCATTACAAACATAATAGTAACTATGAATGAAATAAAAAAAGGATTGATTTGGTATTCCTTCAAAAATAAAATGTTCTTTTTTTATTTTAACTGAACACCATCCGATATTGGGTATTTGATCAACAAATCTTTTTGGGAGTCTCTTTACTTCTCCAGGTATAAATCCGAGACCATTTTTTTTTTTATTTTCATTTCCTACATCCGCCAGAATCTGCATTCCCAAACAAATACCCAGTAGAGGCTTTTTCGACTCTCTAAGTTTTATAAGAGTGTTAACTATTTTTTTTTGTTTTAAGCTATCCATTGCATCTGTAAAAGAACCAACTCCCGGTAAAATAATTTTTTTTGCATTTTTTATAATTTTCTCATTATTCGAAATTCGATATTTAATACCTATTTGATTTAAGGAATTTGCAAGTGATTTAAGGTTTGACAAATTTAAGTCTAAAATAACTATAGACATTATAAAAATCTCTTAAATGAAACGAGTTTTTTTTTTTTGAATTTTGATAAATAAATAAAGAGTTCTTGAAAGTTCAAATTAAATTTTTCTGCAATATCTAAAATTGTATAATTTCCATCTAAAAACCTAGGAAGATGATCTTGAAACTTTCCCCAAATTTCAGAATCTTCCTTGAGATTTTTTTCAATTGTCGGATCTTCTCTTTCAAAATAAAGGTCATATTTTGGATTAGATAAACAAATTAAACCCTCAAAATTTCTTTTAACCAAAAAATCATTCTCAATTATAAATATGATCTTTTTTAATAAAAAAACTATTTCATTTAATTTTTTCTTATTCATTAATTCAGGTGTATCTAAACTTGAATGATACTCTTTGAAAGGTTTAAAGGTACTTTCGCATCTTGTTAATTCAACGAATGGTATTTCAAAGCCCGGTGATTCCCAAACAGTTTCGTCATTTCCAGCTCCTTCACGCCACCCAGATATAATATGATCTCTTGGAAAAAAATTCCTTAAAGTATTTCTAAATGCCAAGTCTATGAAGTTTTGACCATTAAAAGATTTAGTAACTCTAATCTTACCTTTAGTTCCTGGCATTTCCTCAAAAATTCCAAACATAATTTTAGAAATCTCACTTTTCTTTAGACTTTTCAGATAAAAAACCGAACCTAGATGTTCAGGAGCAATAACTAATCTATAGCTATAAAAAGGTTTAATACTTGATATAAATTTCATTAATTCTATTAGCACAGCCGTACCAGCAAATCCGTCATTAGCCATTCCCGGATGACAATTATTTGAATTGAAGACTATTACTTTATCAGATTTACCTTTAACTTCTGCAACACCAATAAGCATCTCACCATCTTCATATGAGGTTTCTAAATCTACAAAATATACTCCTGATTTTGGAAACTTTTTAAAGGTATTATAGGGTATCACAATCCTCCAATCAGCTGCCCATGGTCTATATTGCCACTCACAATGAAACATATAAGCAGTGGGAAGTTTTGGATTAGTAACAATTTTTTTTTTTAAATCACTATATGAAATTTTACCTTTAAAAGTTTTTGAATAGTAACCGACTCCTAAATAGTGCAAATTAGCATCAAAAATTAAACTACCATTTCTAAAAATTTTAGCTTTTTTTACTTTCCAGTTTTTGGGTACAACCCATCCATTATGTTCTGTATCTGATTTAATTTTTATTAAATTTAACGGTATTTCTTCATTTATTCTTTTAAATAATTCTTCATTCTGTTGAGAAACTACGCTTGTCCTATAACTACATAAATCTTTAATTAACTTAAACATTATTAATTTTAAAATTATTTGACTTATCAAAAATTATTTTTGAAGAATGTAAAAAAGGATTTTTAGATAAAGTATTATTCTTTTTTAAAATCTCTTTTCTAATTTTTGATTCTAAACTAGAATATGAAGTTACTAGTTCAGTATACTTGGATCTAAAGAAAGACTGAGTTGAATAATCTTTATTTGACGAACTTAGGTTGGTTACATCAAATAATAATGTCTTCTTTTTAAGCTGATTTGCAATAAAATTAGTTGTACAAAAGTGAGAAATCACAAACCAACAATAAGGAAGTAGATCAAAAATTTTAATCTTATTAGCAATTTTAAAATTATATTTTTTTATAACAAATTTATAGTGATTGAAATTACACATCGGATGCAGGGAGAGTATAACCTCCTTTTTTGTTTCAAAAAGTATTTTACAAATTTGTTCAAAATGCTTCCAATGTTTTTTTTTCTCCATATAATGATGTTCCCATCCTGGCTCAACATTATAAAGTATAAAATTTTTATTTTGTTTAAGATTTAAATATCTATAAATCTTTTTTTTTTGTTTAATATTATTAAATGATTTAAATATATTTTCAGCTGATGGTTTACCTGAGACTATAATTTCTTTTTTTGATCTCTTATCAACATTTATTAATTGATCTTTCAAAATTAATGACTCTACGAAAATAAGATTAAAAAATTGAGAAGGTTTAGACCAAATGTTTTTTTCTAAAATTCCACAAACTTTTGAAGTAAGCAACAAAATTGGATCATGCATAAAAAACTTTCTATTCTCTTTTTCTCTTACCCAACCTGGGAAAAAAAAACTCAATATAATATTAACAATATCATAGTTTACATAAAGTATTTTAGATAACATTCCAGCTTTAAGTAAATTACTTCTACTTTCAATATTAAATGATTCACAAATATCATTAAAAACTGGAAAACAAAAAAAAGGTATTTTCATTTTATTACAGTAATATGCTATGACGTTGTCGAACTTTCCAATTGAAGAATAAGGTCCAGCAAATATAAAATTGTAATTGTTTTGATGCAGATATTTTTTAATATAGTTTTTTAAAATCTTCAGATTCTTAATATTGGAGTAAATAGTAAAGAACCTCTCAATCAACCAAATTTTTAAAAATATTGCCAAAATTTTATTCCTTAAACTTATTTTATTTTCCTTTTTCTTGGCGTTATCAGTGTAAGTGTATGAATATTGACTAGGAAGTAAATGATATTTAATTCTATGACTTTCACAAAATTTTATTGATTCTTTTAGTTTGTCTCCTTTCCATCCAAACAAAACTATTACTTCAAAACCATTTTTTTTAAAGTAAAGAAAAAGATTTTTAGCTTCGATAAAATATTGAATAATACTTATAACAAATAATATTTTCTTTTTATTTTTAGTTAATTTTATTTCTTGCATATTATATGACACCAAGGTTCATAAATACTTCCTCTAAACATATGTCTTTTTTTTTTTTGGTCTTTAATTGTATATGTTTTAAGATGCTCAACATATTCTTCTGATATTTTATTTATTTTTTTTTTACTTTTTAGATCAATACCTATATTAAAAAAATTGAATTTTATTTCTTGGAAACCGATTTTTTTACAAACTTTTTGCAGGAAATTTTGTGATCTTATATGAAGTGGAATACCTGTTTTATATAATTCTGTTTTTTCTATTACTGTAATTTCTTGATTGAATTCATTGATAAGTTCATATCCGATATAAGTTCCATTTTTACTAAGACTTTTATAGATATTTTCCATACATTTTATAAATTCAGCTTCTTCAAATTGATATGTCACAGCTGTTGAAACAATAACATCCATCATTGGTTTTATTTGTGTTTTTAGTATATTTATTTTATCAAAATATATTCCTTTCAAATGCTCTTCACTTTTGCATTTATTTAACATTTCTTGGCTATATTCAAAACCATAATACTTTTGTAATGGTATCTTTTTTTTAAGAAGAAATAAAAAGTTACCATTACCCGATCCGATATCAGCAATTTTACAATTTCTAGAATTAAGATTTTTCTTTATAAGATTTATTGTTTTTTTATCACATTCTCTTGGATTTTTTAAGTACTGTTTCTGATATTTGATATCAATATCCTTAACCCTTATTTCAGCCTCTCTGTACTTATGATGTGACATTAATATCCCAACAAAATTTTTTTATCATATCTCTTAAATGTGAAAGTTTTTGTTTTTTAACGGTATTAAGGTAGTCTGTAAATTCAGATAAAAATATCCAAAAATTATACTCATTAGTGTCGTACTGATTTAATTTTCTAATAACTTTGAACTTATTATTCATCATATCTTCCCAAGTATACTCACCATCCATACACATCTGCAAAAAATTTTCATTAATAGAAATCTTCATATGATTTTTTTTTTCAGAAAATCTCTCCGTTGTTTTTATTAACTTATTTTCATCTTTAGAAAAATGTATTACGAAACACTCCTTCTTTTTTGAACAATTGATTTCAAAAAAGACTCTAAAAGTATTATATCCTAATGATTCACTAAACAAAAATTTCTTAGATTGCATATAACTTTTTAACAATCTTTCAAATTCGTTAATGTCAGCAGTTCTTTCAACATTCTCAAATTTTTTTATTTTCTCTCTCAAAATTTTTATAGCATTTGAATTTCTATATGCATCAACTTTTCTGAACCATTCTTCTTTAGACTTAACAAAATGATTGTTTTTAAATTTTTTTCTGAAGTCATAAATATCACCAGACTGCATTAAAATAACATTGATAGGGTTTTTTTTTTTCTTTACATAATTATAATATTCAAAAGGTAAGGCTGAACTAAATTTGTCCATTGTTGATTTATTTAAAAAACACATATCATTTGCCCCTGGAATAACATTTTTAACGTTCAGAAGTTTTGCTGTTTCAATAGAATATTCAAATTGATCAACAATTCTTTTTTTTGTAATCTTTATCTTCTCTTTTGTAGTAAAATCAAAGCAACCGGGAAACATACTACCTCCAGAATAAAATAAAGCTCCGAGGTCGATTTTAAATTTTTTACTAATCTTCTTATATTTTTGTTGGGTTAATAAACAATCATTTTGATCCAAAAAACAAAAATCTTTATCGTGAATTAGACATAAACTATCTGTGCTACTTTCATCAACATAAAGTGATAGGTTAAAATCTTCTTTCAGTTCAAAAGTCTCTTCATCATCAAGTTCAATTATATTTTTAAAACCCAGCTTACTTAATTTTTGTTTTATAATAAAAGGACTTTTATATTTACGAATAATAATTTTTATTTTTTTATTAAACAAATCCATTGTATTTAAACATAAATGATCAGGATGATCATGCGATATGTAAATATAATCTTGATCAAGATATTCATCTTTTTTAATATTTAATTGAGGAAATAAACATAAAGTATTTCCATAAATTGGGTTACTTGCCCAAGGGTCAGTTAAAATTTTTGTGTTTTTTTTAGTAATAATTTGAAATGACGCGTGAGAAAAATATTTAACTTTCATTTTATTTCTTTCCTATGCAGTTCTAAATCTTTTTTTTTCCAAAGGGTTATATATTGCAATAAATTGGATTCTTCTTCCAGATTTTAGAACTGATCCTCCGTGAAACCCCCTAGTATCTGCAATAATTAAAGAGCCAGCTTTTGCTGTGCAGACTTTTTCTACAATTTTTTCTTTTTTTACAATCTTTCTAAAAACATATGGTGTAATAGGTGTGGCCTCAAAAGCCCAAGATAAATAATTATGATTTTTTTTCCAATTATATTCTTTGTGTGTATTTAGAAAGTATCGCATTGGTGTATTATTTTTTTTTATATCTTCTAATATAAAAAAAACCTTAACTCTATATTTCCAGTCATCCGAATGTTCTGATATTAATTCATCTAGTTTATTTTTTCCATATTTAAGTTCAACGACTGTTGAAGAAGGTTTTACTTTTTTTCGAACATATGATGAGATTATTTCATTAATATATTTATCATTATTTAACTTTTCATAAATTTTATTATTAGAGTTATAGTTTACATTATAAACCAATTTTCCATCATCTTCACTATTGTAAACTTCACTTTTCTTATATTTATTTTCAAAAATATCTTTAACTTCTTTATTTATTATTTTTAAAAAGTATTTAATTTCTTCATTACTCAAATAATTTTTAATTTCCACAATACCATCTTTGTCTAATTTTTTTATAATCTCTAAATTTGGTGACTTTATTAAATTAGGTTTAAATTTCAAGTAATATAATTTTTGTTTAATCTTGAAGAAAATCCGTAACTTTGAAATTAAGTAAAAAAAATCTTTAGGGATATAAAGCAAAAAATTTTGAATAAGTCTTAACATAAACTAACTTAAATCTCTTAAATCATCATTTATTTTTTTTAATTTTCTTTTTATGTTTTTGGTATTAATTGAAGAATAAATTTTTTTTTTTAACATTAACAACGCCTCATAGATTCTTTCTTCGCTTTCAGTACCAATTGAAATTCTAATATATTTTCCTGTACTTTTTCCATAAACAGAACCTGGAATTGAAGCCACATAATTGTTAAGTAATAAATCTAGACAGAAGTTTTCTGATGAATCTTTGTAATCACTTATATCAATAAAAATATAAAAAGTTGAATTTCCTTCTAGATATTTTATTCTTAATTCTTTCAACATTTTACAAATATTTTTTCTTTTCTCAGACAGTTTTTTGATCTCAAGCTTAGTGATAGCTCTAATTTCATCAAAATACTCTGCACAATATTGTAATAGTATTGTGGGAGCACAGGTAATAAGGTGTTGATTAATTTTTAAAATAGTATTTATGAATTTATGATTTGAAATTATATAACCAATTCTCCACCCTGAAATTCCAAAACTTTTTGACAATGAATTGATAACAATTAAATTTTTTTTAGATGATGATAATAAAATTGATGAATAAAAGTTTTTTTCTGTAAAGTCACTGTATGCTTCATCAACTAATAACCAAATATTTTTTTTTATGCAGATATTATATAATTCTTTTACAAATTTTTTTTCGTAAACAAATCCTCCTGGATTATTCGGATTATTTAAAATTATTAATTTAGTGTTTTTCAATAAACTTTTGTCAATTTCTTCAATTTTCTTATTTAAAGGAATACTCTTAATTTTTTTTCCAAGAATTTCAGCCTGACCAAAATAACTTAACCAAGCAGGTTCAAAAATAATAATCTCATCGCCTTTATTCAGTAGTGCTAGCATTACCATAAATACCAAGCATTTTGACCCTGTACTAATTAAAATCTCTTTTTGTGAGTTTATTTTCCCTCCTTGTGTTTCAAAATAATACTCACAAATCTTCTTTCTAAGTTCTGGCAAGCCTTGGGAATCTGAATAATGATTAGATTTAGTTAAATCAAGTTTTTTAAAATCAAATAAAGGAAGATCAAAAAATGCTTCACCTAATGATAGAGTGGTAACATCAACATTTAACCTTTTTAGGTCATATACAATTTGATTGATGTAAATCGACCCAGCTTCTTCTAAATTTTCAATGTCCTTATTTAATAATAGATTTTTCATAAATTTGTTTTAATTGGAATTTAGAAATTTTTCCCGACCTCGTTTTTGGAAGCTTTTCCATATGAAAAACTTTCTTTGGCCACTTTTGTTTAGCTAAACTTGAAGTAATATCTTGAAAAATCTTAAATTCAATATTTTCCTTTTCTTTGTTTTCTAATTTTTTTTGGTTAGTGAAAAACACAACTGATGTTTCTCCATAAAAGTCGTCATCAACCTTCACTGCTGCTGCCTCAAAGACACCTTTGATTTTTGATGTAACTAACTCTATCTCAATTAAATTTACTAGAAAACCTCCTTTTTTTATAATGTCTTTTTCTCTTCCTACTATTATCAATTTGCCATTCTTCTTGTATCCAATATCCCCTGTATTAAAATATCCATCTGTTTCAAGATTTTTATTTGATATACCATCCTCGCTAATATAACCCTCAAAAAGAGATGGAGTTTTAACTAAAATATTACTAAACTTTTTATTATAATTTCCAAACTTAAGTTTTACTTTGTCTAATAAAAAACCAGTTGTTTTTGTGTTATAATTCTTCTTTGATGTTAGATTCTCTGACGAAATAAAAAGAGTCTCAGACAAACCATAATTTTCTAGGAGTAGAATACCAAATTTATCTTGAAATAGCTTTTTGGTTTTATGATCAAGAGGTGCTGTACCTACAAAGCAATATTTTAAAAATTTATTGATTTTATTTTTAATTACAAAAGAGTTTTTTAAGTGAATTTTCAAAATTCCTTTAATAATTGATGGAACAAGCCATAGACAATTAATTCTAAATCTTTCTATTATTTTCCAAATATTTAGAAATGTAACCCCACTAAATGAACCTGTAATAATAATTTTAGAGTTTGCGATAATAGGAATAATTAATAAGTTATATAATCCCCCAAGATATGACATACTTAAATAATTCAAAAAAACTGATTCAGAATTAACAAAATTGTGATTTTTTAAAAATTCTTTTCCGTTTAAAATTAAATTATTTATATTTTGAGTAATAACCTTAGGCTCACCGGTAGTGCCACTAGAAAGAATAAAAATTTTACTATCTATATCAGAAAATTCTTTTTTCTCCTTTATTTTTGGCACCCATAAAAAATTTGAATCTAGACTTATTGAAATCTCTCCAGATTTATTTTGATGGGTCGTAATTTGATTAAGAAAAACTAGTTGTGGATTTACAATTTTTAAAAGTTTTTTTTTTTCATATTCTGAGAAATTTTCTGGAAGGGCAGAATAATTATATCCAAACAACATACAGGTCAAAAAAATAAAGAGATTTTCAATACAATTAGGCAATCCAGAAGTTATTGTATCACCGCTCTGGACTTTGTTTTTTAATAAAAATCTATTTATTCTCTGGATAAGTTCATAACTTTCGTTATATGAAAATTCTACATTAGTTTTTTCATCAACAACAAGAATCTTTTTTGGATATTTTTTACAATGATTAAAAAAAAGAGTGGAAAATTTGTTTTTAGAACCTGACATTTAAAATTTCCTACACTCAATAAGTTGCCACTGTGGAAATTTTTTTGCAAATTCAAGATCTCTAGATAATTTTTTATAATTTGTTGGGTATATTTCCTCTAGATTAACAATTGAAAAACCGCCATTAATAAGCTCTTTTAAAAGCTGAAATTGTGTTGGTGTAACCCTATAATTTTTTTTTTCATATTCAGTGATAGTAGTAAAAGGTCTATTTGATGAGCCAAACCATGGCAAAAGCCAATTATTATAATTCGGCTCAACAGATACGAAACTTCCACCTTTTTTTAAGATTCTTCTTAAATCATTAAGAAGAAATTCTAGCTTTATTTTTGGATCTTCAATAACCTGGTAAAAATAAAATAACAAAGCATCTGACATAAAAATAAAGTCAAATGAATTATCAGTAAAAGTTTTAAGTGAATTTTTTTTTCCAATATCTAATTTTAAAAAATTAGCTTTAAATTTATTTTGTGCTTCTTTAATAAATAAATCGTTAGGATCTATGCCTATAACATTATTAGAAATCTTTTTTATAAGATCAGTAAAATATCCAATACCACATCCGACATCCAAAATTTTCATATTCTTCTTAATTTTTTTTTTAAAATAATTTCTTAAGAAATTCTCTTGAACAAATTGATATAAATTTGCTTTTATTTTACTTTTATTTTTTTCAAATTTTTGATTTAGCCACCATAAATCAAAATTTTTAGTTCTTGGTTTTAATAAATTTTGTCCTAATTGCTGATGAAAATTACCAAAGTTTTTAAAATCCAATAAATTGTCTTTTTTTTTAAATTTTGATTCGTATATTTTAAAAGATTTTATTAACAAATTTTTTTCTAAAAGTATTTTCCTAAAATCCCCAGTCTTTATTCTTTTTTTTTTTAACTTTTTTTGGTCTCTCTCTAAACAAGTTGGGTCATTAAGTAGACCATCTGTATTTGAGAATTTATAGGAATCCCAAATATTAACCTCTTTATAGTTTATCTCTTTTTCTTCTAAAAGTTTAGAGTAAATTTCAAGTCCAGTGTGTTCAACCATAATATTTTGTCTATTAAAAACGTTATAGATCAACCAACGATTATTTCCTTCGTAAAAGAAAACAATATCTTTAAATAATTTTTTCATAAAGCTAAAAAACTGGTTCTCCTTTTTCTATTACGGTATCTCCGTCTACAAGTATTGTCGGTTTCTTAAGTACAAAGTCAAGATGGAAAGGAACATCATTTAAACCTCCAACGGTTATGTTAGATCCAAAACCAAAATGCATTGTTCCAAATGCACCCTCATCTGTCAGCATGTAACCTTTTAACTTTGCTTTTGGATTAAAACCTACTCCACATTCTGCAAGAATTTTTGACTTTTTCTGAGGTGCAGAATTGAAAATTAAGCTTATTTTTTTTTTTAAAAAAGTACTTGCTTTTACTGACTTAATGTAACCATTTTCTATTTTTAACATCACATTTTCACGTAAAAGACCAATACTTGGGTGTGGAATTGAACCATCAACAACTATTTTTCCATTAGACTTAAATTCTATTGGTGAAATATTCGACTCAATATCTGGTGGTGAACCTAGGTCTCCTGGCTTACAAACAAATCCAGGACAGCAATTTCCGACTCTTCCTCTTATATCAAGATCTATATTAGTTCCTTTATCCGATAATACTTTGACTTTATTTCCAAAAGAAAAAATCTTTGTCATTTTCTTTACAACAAAAAAACATTTTTTAAAGTTTTGTGTTAATGAGTCATCTTTTATTAAATTTAAAGAGTATTCAGGAAGACTCAAATATCTTGCACCAGCAACAGTAGCTTTTATTCTTGCATTAGTGTGAGCTATTGAAAAAGAAGTTAAGGACAAAATTAGATCACTATTTTTCATAATATGGGCAGTTCGTTGACTAGGTTCTGACCCATGCATTTTAAGATTGTTTTCCTTTAATACTTTTACACAGCTGGTTCTTTTTTTTATCCAAAAAAGGAAACTAGGTACCAGGACTTCAGTCTTTTTATCATATATTAAGCAGACTCTTTCATTTTTTTTTAGGTTGCCACAGTTTAGAACAACATTTTGTACACCTAAATTTATCTTATTACTTTTTAAAAACATAAATTAACTAAATCTTTGTTTATCAGTTTTCACTTTGCCGGTCTGTCCATCCATTGGAATTATTCCTTTCTTAAAATATGGTTCTTTTTTGAGAAAATAAAAAATATTTTTTTTTAACTTTTCTATAGCCTTATCATATAATGTTTTAGCTGAATCAATCATATAAACTTTTCCTTTACCAACATCTACAGTTTTAATAATACCTTCTGAAAATAAAAATTTTTCAAATTTCATTGCATCTTCAATAATTTCAAACTCACGGTTCAAATATCTGACATAAGCAGTAACTTTTAAGTTTAGCTTTTTTTTTTTTTCAAAAATTGGAGTGCTATAAATCTTATTATAAAGATGAGGTACTCCAAATCTTTGCTGAACATAATAGATGAAATTTAATGCTTGGTTAGGCTTAATACCAATGAATAAAAATTTAGAATTGTATTCGTGTAATTTTTGCCATGCTGAACCTTCTCCTGATGAATTGGCAACACGAGTATGACATATCTTCCTACTTAAAGGACCAACACCCGCGACTCCATTCATCGGACTAAAAGTTCTAAAGCATTTGGGTAAGTTAACTACATATTCACTGAATAGTCCTTGAGCTTTATCAACAGGACTTTCTGCACAATCATATGGCTTTCCATATCTTGCATAGTCCTCGTAGGCTGCAGGGACACATATTGTGCCGTTTTTTGTGACTATAGATTTCAAAATACTAAAAATTTTAGAGGGGATTTTTTCTAAACTACAATCACCTAATAAGCCCAGTGAAAAAAAAGCACAGGGTACATAAACTAAATCACCTTTTTTTAAACCAAGTTTTTTTATAGCTTTCTTTAAGTCTTCAGAACAATAATTCATTTAATTTTTTTGCATTTTTTGTAAATAATATTTATTAATCCATTAACTATTTTAAAATCAGGATTTTCCATCTCATCACTAGTTAATTCAATCTGAAATTCTTCCTCGATAAAGGCAACTAGCTCAATAGCACCAAGCGAGTCAATATAACCATTAGAAAAGAAATCGTCTTCTAAATCAATTTTTTTTATTTTTTGATTTCTATCTTTAAAGAAGTTTAAAATTATTTTTTGAATATTCTCTTTTTTCATTTTCACCTACTTCCTATTTACATTAAAAAAATTTAAATAATTTGATAGTCAAATCTGTCAAGAAAAGACAAATTTTATTTATAATATGCCCTTGAATTCTTCCTATTTTATTTTTTAAACATCTTCTACGAAATTTTATTAATAAATTTTTAAATTCCTTTTCATCTTCAAAATAATTATTTATCTTTTCTTCTAAAAAAGAAAGTGATCTTGACCATAATTCATAATCATTTTTGAGATATGTTAAGGAATTTATAGATTTAAGAATATTGTTATCTACAAGTTTTCTTCTTGTTGTCCAATTAGAGTCTAGAGAAAAACTCATATCAGTAAAAAATTTTGGATACATTTTTTCTAGTAAAACACAAGCATGATCAAATTTCTCAACTGGAAAAAGAAGTAATTTATTCTCTCTAATCATTTTTTCCATAACAGCTTTCTGATTTTTATAGTTAGGATAAAGAAAATTAATTTGATTTACCATAAAAGAGCTTAATAATGTCTCAACCTTAGACTTTGATGAATTATGAACGAATTTTTTCACAAAATTCAAAAAAGTCATCTGTCTTGCCTCAGGGAATTCATCATCAGCCTTTACTTTTCTTGACCATAAATAATGTGATCTAATTTTGTTTATTGGATTTCTTACAAAAGCAATTAACTTGATATTTTTTTTCATTGGTACCTCTAAAGTAATCCTGTGACTTGAAATAAATAATTTCGTTGGATTTATTTCTAAAAATTTTTTTACTTCTTTTTCCGTAAGTAGTTCTTTTTTAGACTGATATATCATTCCATCATAAATAGTGTTTTCCCTTTGTATAGCTCTCATTACTGCAAGAAAGCATCCTCCTCCTACTCTTGGAGGGTGAGCATTTATAAAAGTTAAATTTTTCATTTTAATTACTTTATCTTTTTAAACCGGATTGAGTTAAAATTTCATCCACACAACTTTTAATACTTTTTAACTGTCCCTCTTGATTTAAAACTAGATCTGGTTTTTTTGGTGGATGAAATTTAATGTCCATTCCCACAACATTTTTAACTTTTCTGTTTTTAGCACTTTTATATAAACCTTTAACATCTCTAGTGATTAAAGTCTCAAATTTAGGGTTCAGGAAAACTTCATAATATTTTTTAAAGTTTTTTCTATTCCATAATAACATATCTGGAAAGATTGATAATACAGACACTACCACATTGATATTATTTCTATCCAAAAGAATGCAAATATTTCTTATTCTTTCAGCATTTCTTTTTCTTCCTTTAATATCATAGTTACTTTTTTCATTAGAGAATATGTCTCTTATTTGATCGCCATCAATTAAGACTGTTGCTTTATCAATCTTTTTCCAATATCTGAATATTTTTTTACCTAAAGTGGTTTTCCCAGAACCAGACAATCCAACAAGCCAAATAATCATTTCACATTCGACTTAATAATATAATTTTCAGCAATTCTCAAATCTTTTGCATTATCAATTTCAAACCATTTATCATCAATCAATAAAACCTTAACCTTAAAATTCTTACTAATTACTTTGTCAAGTGTTTGAGTCATATCATAATTCTCACTGATTATTTTTTTTTTCATCAGTTCTGAAATAATTTTTAATCCTTTAGCGCTCACCTTAAATAGACCAATAAATTGTGCCTCGATATCTTCGTAAGAGTCAGTTTTTTTTCCAATTTCGATTAGATAGTTATTATGCATTTTTAGTGTTTCAGCATCCTCAAATGGATTTTCAAATCTTTGTTTCCACAACTCTTTCCATTTTAAGTCTGCTACAATGACAAAATCGTCCTCTAATGAAATCAATTTTTTTACTACTTTGTATGGATATATTATATCTGAATAACTTACAACTACATCACTACTAAACCATTCTTTAGCACAAATCATAGAATAAACCATATTAGTTTTACCCCAATTAGAATTAAAAAATTTTTTTAGACGTATTTTATTAAAATGTTCGTTTAAATATCCAGTTGCAATTGCAACATTTTCTATTCCAGCTTTTTGCAAAGCCTCTATCTGATAACTAATTAAAGTTTTATCACATATTTTTATAAAACATTTAGGTTTTTCTAATGTTAATTCATTTAATCTAGAGCCCCTTCCAGCAGCTAAAATTAAACCTTTAGGAATTGGTTTTTTTTTTAAAAATTTCATTTAGTAATTTTAAATTATAACTTTGGTCTGGACTTTTTCTCTCAATATGCCACTGGATTCCATAAATTTTTTTTTTACTGTCATATATTCCTTCTACAACACCATCTTCACTTAATGCAAATACTTTAAAATTTTTTGCAACATTTTCATTCAAAACTCCCTTGTTATGAAAACTATTAACATTGATTGTTTTTCTATTAAAAAAATCAAATTTTTTATCACAAATCTTTAATTGATGAATCTTATTAACATGGTTTTTTTTTATTTTTTCATTTAATTCTTTAGGAATATGTGAGTTAAAAAAATAATTTAAAAACTGCAGACCCCTGCAAATACCAAAAATTGGTTTTTTTTTTTCTAAAAATTTATTAACAAGTTTGAATTCAGTTTTATCTCTATCTGAATATTCCTCTATGTCATTTCCATTTGATAATACAAGTCCGTCAGGATTAAAAAAATTAAAATAATTTTCCACAACTTTTGGATCATTTGGAATAGGAATCAATTTAATATCAGGTCGTTTTTTTGCAAAAAAATTTGACCATTCACAACTCAGATAATTTATTTTTTCTTTGTAAGACTTAATAATGGAAAAATTTTGGGAAATAAAAATTTTCATTTATAAAATAGGTTGAATTTTACTTTCCAGACAATTAATTTCGATTTCCTTTGATTTTAATAACCTATCATAAATTTGATCTCCACATCCAATAGCAGCAGGGATATTAAACTCAGCACATCTTATTGCCATATGAGAATTACTTCCACCATACTTTGTTACTAATCCTTTAATATCTTTTGAAAAAATCCAGTCAAATCCAGGATCTGCTCTTTCCAATATGACTATCTTATTATCTATATTCGGCATATTCACATCATCATCTTTTATAGTTACTATTTTAGCAATTACAATTTCTCTAGTCACAAAGTTTGGTCTATTTATAAATAAAGGTACAACTGAAACATCTCTTTTTGAACATATTAAGTAAGGTAAATGTAAAGAAGAAGTTAATTCATGCTTTTCTTTATTTATTTTTGATTTACTTTGAAAGTACTCCTTTAAAGAAAGTTCTTTATTTTCTGTTATTACATTAAAAAAATCTTCAAGTTGTATATTTGATAGATCATCAACTTTAATTTTGAGCTTTTCTCCAAATTTTTGAATACATTTCAATGCATCACTTATATTTTTACTAAAAATAAATTTTGCATACTCTCTAGCTTTAATTGATCTTTCAAAATAATTAATGAGATCTTTCGCACTTATCTTAAAATTTATTTTATCTAACTCACTTTGTATTTTTACCATTGTTTGATTACTAAATTTAATTTTCAGATATTTCTTCTTTTTAAATTTTGTGTTTTTTTTTGAAAAAAGTTTGCTTACTTCATCATACCTCTTAGACATAATATCATATGTTCCTGGCCTCAGGTGTCCATATTTTCTTATAAACTCCGAATACTTTATATGTCCATTTACAAATTTATCTGCATCTTCAATAATGTCGGTAGCAACTGTTCTTAAGTTATTGAAAAATAAATCATACTCATAATCAGAGATGATTTTTTTTGATACCAAAGATCTTAACAATGATTCAGATATAAAAGCATGTCTAGCTAAGATTGCAAATGGTAAGGTACCAAAAGTTTTACAATCCTCCAGCAAACTTACAAACACATTTAAATCAAAATTCTTATCAACAGCAAGTTCTATATTCTTATTTTTTAGAATCTCAATTTTTGAGATTTGCTCATCTATATTCCCTTTTTTTTCTAAAACTAAATTCTTAGTTAATTCAATTAAACATTTCTTAAATTTTTTTAACTCAATTTTGGACAAAATATTGGGGATGGTCGATTGAATTCTTTCTTCAAAATTAAAAGAGAATTCAGAGGTAACTACTTCAAATTCAACTTTATCATGTAAGTGTTGTTTTTTTCTCAAAAGACTAAGCCAAGCGTTTACTAATTTTTCTGAAATACTCCCTTCTAGATTGGCTGGTAGAAATGAATTAAAACTTAGTCTACAATCAATATAAGGTACTCCTGAAAGTGAAATCATCAGCGGCATTCCTACAGGCACGTTGTAGCCCATCTCTGATCTAGCCTCTCGCCAAACTTGATCTGTTATCAAATACTTATACATTGACAATGCAAGTTTTTTGGGAGATCTTCCAATCATTTCGACTGGATTCCAATCAGGCATTTGACCATAAATAGTTTTTTTTCCAAAAATATTTTTTACTGTTGAAAACTTTCTTTCTAAAAAATTTTCTATTGATTTTATTTCAGATAATATTTGCTCATTTAAATTTGAATTCCATTTCTTTGATGTTGTTAATTTTCGAATCTGAAAAATAAAAACTTTATTATTTTTATCAAGTGCAAATTCAATGTCTAATTGATCCGTCTTAAATAGTTTTTCAATCTCTTTTATACTTTTAATTAAATTAATAAATCTTTTTGAATGTAATGATTTTTCTTTTCCTCTTAAAATATATAATGATCTATTATTATAGTTCATCCCTGCAGTTACAGTATCAGTTCTACCTGTTTCATCATCATAATTTATTATATAATAAGGTGCTCCTGTATTTATGTCTCTTGTAAAAACCACTCCACTCATTGATACATTTTCTATCATCTCCTGAATTATTATTTGTGAAGTCAATCTCAATTTTACCTTCTTATAACTTTGAAAAACTTTATCAATTGAATTAATAATTAAATTTTCATCATCTAAATTGATAAAAGGTATAGAATCAAAAAAACCGGCAAAAGAATTAAAATTATTATCCTCTTCTTTTGATGAAGATCTTATGATTAATTTACAATCACTAAAGAAAGAATAAATTTTTTTAAGACAGTCTCTTTGATTGAATTTCCAATCAGTAAATTTAAAAACTAAGAATTTTGGAACTTTTGATTTTTTTATTTTATTTTCAATTAGTGATAATGTATCGGCTTTACTTTTCATAATAAGTTGTTAAATTCTAATAAATAAATTTTGAAATAATTTCTTTCATTTTTTTATGCCCTCTTTCATTCAAGTGACTATCAATTTTAAAGTACAAACTCAAAAATTCATCCCATTCAATGAAGTCCAAAAAATCTATATAGATAATATCTAATTCCTTCTCAAAAACCGTTAACTGATTTACCCTTTTTTTCCATAGTGATAAATCTTCTCTAAATTTATAAATTCCTTTTGGCGGAAAGAAGACAATGATGATTTCTCCTTTATAGATTTCTTTTATTTCAATCAGTCTAGAGCGCATTGCTTCGGCAATATACATCATATGCTCTTCTTGATATAAAAATGTTTTTTCTTGAGATCTATCAAATCGTCTTATAACTTGCGGAATATAATGGTAGCCATCTGGTAATTGTTCTGCAATTAAAAATTTACTCCAATTTCCAATTACATCCAGTAAAATAATTTTCTGCTTTAACTTTGAATAATAGTACAAGTACTTATGATATATTCTTATCAAAATTTTCTTTGAAAAACTTTCTTCAGGATTGAATGGCAATTGTCCGATTCTAAAGGGTATATTGTATCCTTCTCGCAAATATAACATTGCTTCATTGATATCATTTCCTAAAAAACTGTAAAAAATTATATTCTTTGGATCTTTCTTTAACTTATTGGATTTAAGCCCAACAATTGATTTATCCAACATATGTAAAATATTATCACCCGGCACACCAAAATTTATGTGTCTTCCTTCACCATTGTCAAATAGAAATGTCCATGTTTTGTTAACTGGCAAACCAAATCCAAATGTCATACTATCACCATAATGAAAGGCCTCTGGATTCTCAATATTGCATTTAGACCTTACGTATAGACCCAAACATTCATAGGTATTTATTTTGTAATTGAATTCATTTACATCACTTTTATGAATAAAGTTTTCAACTTTTTTTAATTGCCATTGTCTAGCGTGGGTTTCTTCATGTAATTTATTAAAATCATTTTCATTCCAACCAACGTTAGTAGGAAATATTTTTACTTTTAAATTTGGATTTTTTACTGCAATTCTTAAGGCAATTTCCAACAGTAAAAAAGCAAAGATTGAAGAAAGTGTAATGGTTATTATAGAATAAATAATTTCTTTTTTTATCATTTTATATATTTCAATCTATTCTTTTACAGCAATAGCTCTTAAAGTATATTTTCCACTTGGTTCTATTTCAAATTTGGTTTCTAAGTTATTTAACCCAGAATTTTTGATTAAAATTTTAATAGATTCTTCTGAAAAAACATGTAGATGCTCAATAAAAAACTCCTCTCTCTCAAAGTGTGATTTTGCTGCTTCAACCGATGGAACCTCTATATAAATAAATCCTTTAGAAATTTTTTTTGCCTTTTCTAACATTATTTGAGGGTGTAAGATATGTTCCAAAACCTTGTTAAAAGTGATAATTTCATATTCTTCATCTATATCAAGGTTCAAAAAATCCATATTATAACATTGGAGTTTAAGTCTTTTTTTAATATGTTCAACATTCCGCTTATCAGGATCAAGAGCAGCTATCTTCCATCCTTCTTTTTTGACTCGCCATGGAAAAATACCAAGACCGGAACCAACATCTAAAAGATTTGGTTTATAATTTTTACCAAAAAAACTATCTGAATTTCTTTTTAAAAATTGGAATCTTTTTTCGTTATCAGACTTAGATTTAGGTAAATTAATAATTTTCGTAAATATATTATTTATTTCTTTTCCATAAGTTGAGTTACTATATTCTCCTTCATAAAATTTTTGGTGATCAAAATTCATAATTGACATCATATGTTTACAACTGTTACATTGCCAAAATTCACGATAATAATCTTTTTTTGAAAAACCAAAATCTGTTTCAAACTCTGGTTTACTCGTGTATTGAAATTTCAAACTAATTCTTTGTGATTTACAAAGTGGACATTTTGTATAATTGATCATTTAGTATTTCTTTAAAAACGTTTGTCAAAAATATTATCTAATTAATTTTAGTATTTAAATTAATTATTGTTATTTCTATTTACTTTTTTGATTAAAAAAATTTTTTAGAAATGGCCTCAAAGGGATTCTCAAGAACTTGACTAAAAGTTCAATAATTTTACTTATCTTGATATGATAAAATTTGAATATTTTGTCAAATCTTATCTCAACTTTTAATTCTTTATAATTTTTTTTATCATTAAGTAATTTTAGTTGATTTGACAATCTATCATTTGATTGTTGATACATAATAAAATCTTCTTTAAATTTCTTTTCTATTTTTCGTATTAAATCTTCTGAAATTTCTTTTTTCTTATTTTTTAAAAAATCAAATTTAAATGAAAAATCATAAATTCTAGGAAAATAATTATTATATTTTTTTCTAAGAAAAAGTGAACAATCAAAAAATCTTTCAATTGGTAATATTATTAGATTTCCATTTTCAATTTTCTTATTTAAATATTTTATCTTATCTTTTTTTATACTTTGCGTTACATTATGAAATAAAAAATCAGTCTGCTTTACAAATAATTCTCTGTGTTCGTTCTTTGATTGCCATAATTTATTACTCAATAATTTTTTTATGTAAAGTTTCAAACTTAGATTTTTGACGTTAATTTGAAAATTCTTTTTTGAGTAACATAAGTATTGATAATCATTAATAATTTTATTAATTGGATCTTCAATAAAAACTAAAAAAATAAATTTTCTTTCAGAATCCAGTATTGAAAAATCAAATCTAGAACTAAATAAAACTTTTCTTCTTGGATGAATTTTAATTAGATGTTCAAATTCTTTTTTATTATAATTCTTTTTTATCGAATTAAGTTCATCCCTTTCTGGAAGATATAAGCCATTTCCTTCTTTGCCATGATTAAAATTCATTTGAAATGAATTGTGATAAGGAATTTTATATTCTTCAGTAAAGTGCTTAAAGGATGTGGTTAGAATCAGCATTATTTTAGTCTTTTTTGAATTAAATTTATATTTTTATTATTAAAATCCTTGTATCCATCACAATTTAATTGGTTTTCTGAACTATATAGTATTAATTGACCTGTTGATGATTTATCTACATCTGGTAAAAAATAATCTTCATCAAATCTTTCGTAAAACTTAAATAAAAACTTAATTTTACTTTTTGAAAAAATATGACAAACTTTTTTTATAGAAGGTAATTGAACAACTCTTTGATCAACAGTTGTTCGCAGCTGATCTTCACTACTAGTATTGACTCTCATTTTGTAGACACTATTGAATTCAAGTGAACTAAATATTTCTGAATAATCAATTTTAACTTTTTGTGATCTTTTTATTAAATAATCTAAATTAAAAACTTTTAATGTTTTTTTATCTTTAATATCTTCTGTCTTTACATTTTTTAAAATTTTGTAATCAATGTTTTTTTCTTGATGAATTGATTTAAATCTAGAAGTATAATATTCATTATCATAGGCTAAATATTCAAGGTTATTTCTTATATCTTTTTTTTTCTTTAAATATTTTAATCTTTCATATAAGAGACCTATCCCTGAGTAAAATTCTAATAATTTATTGATTTTGTAATTTTTTTTAAGTAACTGCTTTATTAAACTGGAAATCTCTTCAACTGAATTTCTTTTTATCCAAAAAAATATATCTGTATTATTAACTTTTTCAGGATGAATGCTTTCTTGTTGTCCTCTCAATAAAACAAGATAACAAAGTTCTTCGGTTGTCGATCTAAAAAAGTCTTCTAATGGTAAAAATAATAAAGGATCATTTGAACCTCTTTGATAAACAAATTTTCCTGCATTCCATAAAAGTTTTTTCTGTTTTTTCATAAAACTAATTTATTTAAATTATCTAAATATTTGCAGTCCTTTACTTTTGTGAAAACCATATGGTAACAACCTGTCTCTCTTAGTTGCTCCTCGCTCACGCCAACATATGATTTTAGCTGACTACTGTCCTCATCATTTATGAACTCAGAAAAAAATAAGCTTCCACAATTTACAGACTTAACTATTTTATTCAAATCTTCTCTTGAAAAAAAATAATAAGGCGATTGACCGTGAGAAATTCTCCAAAATCCATCTTTTTTGTTTGTTACCCACAACGCTAATACGGAAAAATATTTTGTTGATTCAAATATCTTTTTTAATGTTTTAACCGGTTCCTTAACGTGATTGCAAACTCCAACAGATAAAGATATATCAAAATGATTTTCATTAAAATTGAGATCACTGCCTTCACTACAAATTAGGTTATAAAAATTTTTATCAAAGGTTTCATGAAATAATCTTGATGCCATCAGGCATAATGAGGAATGATCCATACCAGTGTAATCAATTATATTTTCTAAATTAAATTCTTCATTGAAAAAAATTCCTACCATTAGTTTTAGCAAATCTAAATGTTCAGATACTGAACAGCCATGATCAAAAAATCTTACCCTTGAAGAAAATTTATTCTTAGAATAAAAATATTTTAAAAGATCCAAAATTAACAGATCAATCTGAGGGCTTCTTGTTTGAAGAATTTTGAATTTATCTGTTTTAAAAGAACGTTTACTAATACCATTTTTTTTTAGAAATTTCAAAAGTTTTGGATCTCTCCATTTCAACATCTTATCTAAATACCCGCCACAATGGAGAATATGATCGTCTGCACATAATGGATAAGAATGAAAGATATCTTTGCTAGATTTATCTAAAAACTGATATTTTGCCTCTACATCCAGAAGCATTAATTCTTTAGAGACAGACAAATCATTGTCGTATATGCTTTTGTCATTATAAGGAACCGGGTCATGCTTTGAAAATTTATAATTCATAAAACCTTAATTTAAATTTATTTTTGATAATAAAAAATCATATTTTATTCAACTTTTTCTCATCGTCTAACCATACAATAATTTTCAGTTTTTCTTGTTCTAAATATTTTTGGAAAGATTTTTCTTTACCGTTCTCTACTAAAAAAATAAAAAATCTATTTGTCATAATATTTTTTATTAATACTCCTCTTAATCCAAAATTTTTTAATCGACCATTTAAAGAAGGAGTAGCATAGAAACCCCAATCTTTTTTGGTAACATCATATTCTGACTTTTTAGTAGTTAAAAAAGTTATCTGTTCATCAGAATTAAGAAGTATTTTTCCGAAATCTTTAATCTTAAATTTCTTTGAATTACCAACTTCAAATTCTCTAGGTTTTTTTTTAAGAAAAGTTTTCATTTCCAATCCCAGTCATTAATTATAAAGTTATTAATTTTCCATACACCTTGCTTTTTTTTCCATATCTTCAAATTTCTATGCGATTCAGCTATACATTGAAATTCATTTTTACTTATTCCAACAAAATCACAAAAATTTTTAATATCCTTCAAAGGTTTATCGTTCCCTATTCGTTTAATAATATTTAAAGCCTTTATCCTAGTAAAACGCTTATTTCTTATCTCTATTGAAAGATTATCAAACGATCTTGTAAAGCCAAATTTATACCACTTTAGCCAATGATGAATTGATATCAAGTTATCATCAATATCAGCAAAATCATAAAAGCCTGTTTTTTTATTTTTTTTTGAATACCTAAATCCATTTTTTTTTGAAATTTTTGTTATTTCAACAGGATCCCACTTGAAAAAATATCCTAAGAAAACTCCAATTGTATTTATTTGTTTTTTTTTTTCTTCAATTGTCATTGAATACGGTGATAAAGCATTTGCTGATAAGTCAGAACTTATCCAATCTTTCATCTCTGTGCCATTTGTTGCACCATAATTTTTTATCCAATCAGTGTTAATAAATTTTGAAAATCCTTTATTCTTGCCGCCATATTCAAAAGCAGAGTTTTCTCCCCAAATAATTAATGATATATTGAAAAATTGAGCTATCCTTACTGGTAGATTATAAATTGCTAAATGCATAGGAATTAAAGGGGTACCAAATTTTTTGAGAGATTTATACATAAGCTTTGATTCAACCTGTGGGTTAATAGTAAAGTCAATATGATCTACTCCAAGATTTATTAAGTTTTTGAGATTATCCTCTCCAATTTTTGTTCTATGAGGTGTTTTCCATGTTACTGCCAATGGTTTTAGGTTATACTCAAGACATTTTATAACCTGCCAGGTACTATCTTTTCCACCGCTAACTGGAATTATACAATCATAAGAATTCTTTTTTTTTTTTACTTTTTCAATCAAACCTATAAATTGATCTCTTCTATCCTGCCAATTAATTTTTTTTTTTATTTGTGATTGTTTACAAGCATTACAAACACCATTCTTATCAAATATTAAATTAGGTCGTGTGTTAGGCAATACACATTTTCTGCACCATTTAATCATTGAAATTTCTCTATAAATATTTTTGTATTTATGAAATTAAATAAAAACTTACTAAAGCTATTTGTTAAACTATTACTAAAAATCTTTGATATCTTTTCTCTATTTACTACTCTATAGATTTCACTTTCTTCAAGAAGGAAAGATTTAATTTCTTTATTATTAAAATCAATAAAATCATTCAAAGGAGCATTAAAACCTACTTTCCTTGGATTATTTAAAATTTTATCAGGTGCAATATTTTTAACAGCATCTCTCAAAATTGTTTTTGCTAATCCTTTCTTTATCAAAAATTGTGTTGGAATAGTTAAACTGAATTCATAAAGTTTTGAATCTAAAAATGGCGATCTATTTTCAACTGAATAATACATTGAGTTTAAGTCATCTTCATGTAAAATTACTGGGACAGATTCATTAAACATTTCATTTGCCATTCTGTTTCTTAATAAAATATTCGAAAAAGAGAATTCATCAAAATCTTCGTCAAATGGTTCAATCAAAAGATCAGAAAAAAAATCTCTATTTAAATAAATGTGTTTTTTATTTTTAGGATTAAAAAAATAATCTGGATCTTTCAAAAATGGATTTCTTACATATTTTCCAACCTCTTTTTTCCAGTATTTTAAATTTTCATTATATTGTTCATTATAATTATTTTTTATGAAATGAAGATATGCATTATGATGATCATAATACCCACTAAATATTTCATCTGCACCAGTCCCACTTATTGAGACCTTAAAGCCTTCTTCACTTATTTTTTTCATTAGGCACCATTGTGCATAGTATGTTATTGTGAAGATCGGTGAATCATGATAAAGGATTTGTTTGGTAAGGTTTTGAAGAAATTTGGTTTTTGTCAAATTTATTTTTGTGACTTTTAACTCTAAACTTTTCTCTGAATGATTTATCATTTCTAGCTCTTCATACCTTTCATCGTCATTAATTATAGAAAACCCATGAACATCATATTCAAAGCATTTCTTTGATATAGAAATTAAAGCGTTTGAATCAATTCCACCACTAAGGCAAAATGCTATTGGAACATCTGATCTTAGACGTAACTTTACTGACTGTTTAAGTAAATCTAGCGTTCGCTCTACAATTTCACTGTATGATAATTTTTGATTATATTTATCAAAGGTTGGTATCCAATATTTTTTCTTTTTTAAATTCATAGAGTAATCTATTTCATAAAAAGAGCCAGGCTCTATTTCCTTCAAATTTTCAAAAAATGTTTCATTTTTTTTATACAGAGACTTATAACCATTTACCAAATATCTCTTTAGCTGATTAAAATTGATAGCAAGCTTTCTACCTAAAAGGGCAAAAATAAACTTTATTTCTGATCCAAAGAATATTCCCTTTTCATTCTTATAAAAAAAAAGTGGTTTTTCACCAAACCTATCTCTTGAAAGATAAAGTTTTTTTCTCTCTCCGCAATAGTATGCAAAACCCCACATTCCTTCACAATTTTTTATAGAATCGATACCTTTTTTTTTTATCTGATTAAATAACACTTCTGTATCTCCTGTCGTAAAAAAATTTGTGGTTTGTTGTAACTCTTTTTTTAGTTCAAGATAGTTATATATCTCACCATTAAAACTAAGAATATTGCCTATCTCATCCCTGAAAGGCTGATTAGATTTATGTGTTTTATCAATAATGCTCAGTCTGCTGTGGAGTAGTAATACATTAATTTCTCCTGTTGTCTTGAATTCACCATAAGCATCAGGTCCTCTTCTGCGCATTAATTCAATACATTTGAGAATATCCTTTTGAAGAATTTGATTCTTACCAAAATAACCTGCAATTCCACACATTTAATTTTTTACCATTGTTAAATCCATAAGTTCTCCTTCATAAATTCTTTTTGAAGATATTTTATCAAGAAATAAATTTACTTTGGCCGGACTTATTCCTTCCAATTTTGGCCGCAGAAAAATAAGGTCGTTAATTTTTATTTTTTTTCCTTTTTCAATATTTTTTTTTGCATAAATACCCCTCCTAAACAATTTTCTATTTTTCTTCTCGTCAGGTGTTATAGTTTTTTTATGAGCCTTGTTTTGTTTAACATATATTCTTTCTTGTTCAGCTTTTCTTATTTCTTTAACCATCTTCTTGAACTCTGTATAGTCTAGTGAAATTTTGTGATCCCTAAAATCTGAAAAGTTTTTATCAAGAGTAAAATGTTTTTCAATTACTTTGGCTCCAAAGGAAATTGAATCTACAGCAAAATTAATTCCTATTGAATGATCAGAAAATCCAGGAAAATCACAAAATTGTGATAAAAAATTAATTGAATTTAAATTAATTAACTTTTTATTTGTTGGATAATCAGAGATACAATACATTAAGCACAGTTGCTTTTTAAAGTTTTTTAAGTCTTCTTTAAAATAATCAAAAAAATTAAAAATTTCTGAACTTGTCACCATCCCTGTAGAAATAAAGATTGGCTTATCATACTTAAATAATTCCTTTATCAGTGGAAAAAAAGTAAAATCTCCCGATGACACTTTAAAAAAACAAACGATTTCTGACAACCATTTAACAGAACTTAAGTAAAATGGTGTTGATGAGAAAAGTATTTCTTTTTTTTTAGCATAATCATATAGTTCAAAAAAGTCCTTCTTTTTTAACTCAAATTTTTTTAACTGATTAATTCTAGCTTTATCGCTTTTTTTTATAAGTTCATTAGGTTTAATGGTTTGAAATTTAACACAGTCTGCTCCTGCATCCTTTGCTAAATCAATCATTTTTTTTGCGTTACTGATTGACCCTTCATGATTATTTCCAATTTCAGCAACAATAAATACTTTTTTATTTAAATTTAGTTCAGGGATCATTTCTATGTAGAACAATTGAGCTATTTACAAATTTAAAACCTAATTTATTATAAAATTTTTGAGCATCAATATTTGAGGCTTGTGTTGTTGCAGATAAAACCTTACATTTTTTATTTTTAAGAAGATAACCAATCATTCTTGAGGCAATTTTTTTTTTTCTAAATAACGGGTCGACTACAATTAGATCAATTATAGCCTCACCTTTTTTAAAAACGAATAACAGAAATCCTCTAATTTTCTTCTTAAATTCATAAACTATTAAACCATCACCTCTTTTTCCCATATAAAAATTTTCTACCCATTTGTATTTAATAAAAGAAGATTTCTCCTTTGTAATATTTTTATCTAAGTGAAACCTTGAGTTTTTAATAAATTTTGATAAATCTAAAACTGATCTCAAATCTCTCTTTTCAGAAAACCTACAATTTTTGTCATCAAAAGTATTTTGACAATCAAGAGAAAATTTAATTGGATAATCTATACAACGAAAGTTATTTTCTTGCAAAAAAATTGATGTAAGATATTCAGTTGATTTTAATTTACAAGTAATAAATCCTTTCGGAAATTTTATACTTTTTTTTAAAGGGCCTTTGATTTTAAGATTGTAACAGTCTTTTTGTAATACATTAGCAAGCCATTCGTCTTTAAGGATTTTAAAATTCATTTTTTAAAATTCTTATACCATTCAATGTATTTTTTTACCCCGTTATAAATGCTATATCTAGGCTTGTATCCCAAAATATTTTTAGCTTCTTTTATATCTAGTGTTCCTCTGAAGGGCATTAATTTATCTCTCTTTTTAAACTTGATTTTCACTTTAAATTCTGAAGCGATAAGTTTAGCCAAGTCAATAATTTTTTCAGACTTACCGTATGTTAAATTGAAGATTTTATTTGATGATTTTTTATTTTCTACCACTAGTTTTACACCTTCAATAAGGTCATCAATATATGTAAAATCTAAGGATTCACTTCCGTCTCCATCAACAATTAAGTTTCTGGACTCAATAGCATTCTCAACAAAAATTTGGGAAACTCTTCTACTTACACATCTTTCACCATACAATGCAGATGGTCTTATAATAGTATAATTCATATTAAAAACTTGCCCATAAGCAGTTACCAATTTTTCACCTGAATATTTTAACGCTCCGTAGATACCAAGTGGATTACAATCATCTTTTTCACTAACTTTTTTTTTTTTAAAATTTCCGTAAACCATTGATGACGAAAAGTATATAAAATGTGTGTTTGTCTCTCTTAATGCGTCAAGAGAATTTTCTAGAGTTCTTAAACTATGATCAAAAGTATTATATGGATCTTTATTAGCTTTTCCGGCATGTGCAACTGCAGCCAGGAAAATAGTTACATCAAATTTTATGTTAGTCAGATGCCTTGTAAGAAGAAAATAATCACGAGCATCTACTACATGAATATCTATTTTATTTTCTCTTAGTAAGTTTAATCTTTGATTTAAAAAAGATATATACAAATTTTTATTATTTGAATTGACTGAACAAGAAAACTCTCCAAGGTTGTTTACCTGCAAACTATCAAAAACAAAAACATTCGCTCCACTTTTTTTTAAACTAATAGCTAAGTTATGACCAATAAAGCCTGCGCCACCAATTAAAGCAATTTTCTTGTTTTTTAAATTCATACGATAGTTTTTAAAATTTTTTTTAAATTAATAGCCATATATTCAATTTCTTTTTTTTTTAGATGAGGTCCTAAGGGTAATGAAAGTGAATAATTACTAATCACATAAGAACATGGAAATTGATTTTTATCAAAGCCATACTTTTTTTTGTAATAATTAAACAAGGGTATTGGACCCGGATAATAAATACTCGATCCAATTCCTTTTTCTTTTAATTTAAGTAAAACTTCATTTCTTTTATTACTAAATTTACCTTCTAAAATAAGCGTTATACAATAGTATGAATTGTATGCTTCTTTATTTTTATAATCAAGTATTCTAACAAACTCAGTTTCACCAAAAATTTTTCTAAAATAAATCATATTTTTTCTTCGAAGTTGTATAAATTTTGGGAGTTTTTTTAATTGTTCAATTCCAATAGCTGCCTCAAGCTCATTCATTCTAAAATTAAAACCTAATAAATCCACGTTATATTGTCCTGGAATTTTTCTCTCTTCAAGAGTTCTATCATATCCAAAAGCTTTTAATTTTCTTATTTTTTCAATAATTTTTTTTCTTTTTGATATGATCATCCCCCCTTCAGCTGTAGTGATATGTTTTACCGGGTAAAATGAAAATGACCCAACATCACCATATAATCCAACATGTTTTTTTCTGAATCTTGTACCAAGAGCTAATGCGCAATCTTCGATTAAATAAATTTTTTTTTTATTACAAAAATTTACAATTCTCTTTAAATCTATTGGTATACCAATATAATGAACTATACTTAATGCTCTAGTTTTTGAAGTTATCTTTTTTTCAAGTAAATCTAAATCAATATTTCCAGTTTCTAATTCACAGTCTACAAATACTGGTTTAGCACCAACATATTCGACTGAATGAACTGTTGCTACATGAGATTGAGCAGGAACAAGAACTTCATCATTTTTTTTAATTCCCAAGGCTAACAAAGCTAGATGCAAACCAGCTGTACAAGAAGATAAACTTGTAGAGTATCCACCTCCAACGAACTTAATAAAAGACTCTTCAAAATCTTTACACTTCTTTCCATGCACAAGTTGTGTCCCACTTAGGACTTTGAGTACAGCTTTTTTTTCATTTCTATCTATTAGTGGTTTTCCAAATGGAATATTCATAATTATAATTTTATTGATTTGTTTATATCTAAACAAAGCTTCATTGTTTGAATCATCTCATTATGAGAAATAATTAGTTTTTTTTTTTTAACTATGGAATCAAGAAAATTAGAGATCAAAGCATTTTTTTTAATTCCGGGATAAATATTTTCATCATTTTTTTTTGATATTACACCATTTTTCTTCCTAGATAAAAAAAAACTTGAAGAATACGATTGTTCAAAAGTTTTGTTTTCTCCGTATATCATTACTTTATGTGTGTGCGGATATACACAACCAAAATTAGAGCTTATTTTTGCAATACTTCCATCCGTAAATTTTAGAAGAGAAACAACAAAATCATTAATTTTATTTTTCATAGATTTAGTACAAATATTATTTGTATAAGTTGTAATTTGTTCAGGATATGAGTTTTTAAACCAAAGCAATAAATCAATCATATGAACCCCACCACCTAAAGTAACCGAGTAATTTTTAATCTTCCCTCTCCACCCATTTAAAAGTTTATGAATTCTGCCATAGTTATAATCGAATTCCATGTAATAAATGCTGCCAAAATGACTTTTTTCAATTTTTTTTTTTAGTTTTTGAAATCTTGGCGAGAGTCTAAGAAGAGTATTTGTAGTCATTTTTAATAGTTTTTTTTTCGATAAAATTTTTTCAATTTTTTTTAACTCATCATAACTATTACAAATTGGTTTTTCACAAAAAATATTTTTTCCGTTACTTAGTGCTCTTTCTATTTGATTAAAATGATTGTTATCAAAGGATGCAATTGAAATAATATCAATTTCTTTATCATCAATCATTGACACACTATTTTCAAAAATCTTTTTTACTGGATACTTTTTTTTGATTTTTTTAATTTTTTCTTTATCAAAATCACAGATTGAAATTGAATCCACAAAAGGTGAATTTAAGAAACCAACTAAATGCTGCTCGCCAACTCCTAAACCTATAATTCCTACATTTAACTTTTTCAAAATAAAACTTACCTTACCAATCCTTTAAAATATCATTAATACTTAGATTATTTAAATTATGTTTTTTTTTTATAAAAATCTCTAATTTTATAAAATCATCTATTGTATCAATTGTAAGCTTAGGATATTTATGTTTATAAGGGCACTTAAAATTCAAAATATTATATTTTAAAAAATTTTTATAGAAGTGTTTCGTGACATGTTCTTTTTCATCTTTTTTTAAATTTTCAGATTTTACTGATCGAAAGATATGAGAAGAAATAATTTCTACTGACTGACCATTTGGAAATGATTTTGGAAAAACATTTGTAACAATATCTTTTTTGTTATTCTTAAATATTTCAATCATATCTTCAATTAACTTAGGTTCAATTAGAGGACTATCTGCGGAAATCCTAACAATAGCATCATATTTAAAATTTTCTAAAAAGTTTTTATACCTACCAAAAACATTATTCAAATCACCTCTGAAATATTTTATTTTATTTCTTATACAATAATTTTCTATCAAATCATCTGATGGTCTATTTGAAGTTAACAAAAAAATATGTTCAGAGAGTGAAGTCTTTTCTAATCTTTCAATAAGAAGATCTAGTAATTTTTTTCTTCCAATCTTTTTTAAAACTTTACCTGGTAATCTTTTAGATGATAGTCTTGCTTGAACACCAATACAAATTTTCATATGTTGTCTAAATATTTTCTAATTAATTCAGCATCTTTGAAATTTGTATGATTGGTTTTTTTTTTTACCGAATCTATTAAATTATAAAATGATAAGATTCTGTCATCAGATATGTTTTTCTTATCGTCAGCATTTTTAATTTTTTTTTTTGAACTTTCTTTTGTCACAATTAGTTTTTTATCTTTTGATGAAAAAGGATGAAAATAAGATAAAATTGCTGACTCTTTTTTTCCTTGAACGCTAATCACATGTTCTGATTTTTTAATTCTTAAACTTCTCACAATTTTTATATTAATCAAGGTTTGTTTTATTTGAAAGGTCAAGTGGCAGCTATTTCTCAAAATTTTTTTTTTTAGACAAGTCATTGAGAATAAATCCTTAATCTCCAGCAAAAAATAGAGATAGTCTATAATGTGACATAAAAGTTCGTTTACAATACCACCCCCTTTTTTCTGAGTTGCCTTCCAACCTTTGACCTTTGTAGAGCCAATTAACCAGCTGATATCAATTTCTTTAATTTCCTTATTTTTCTTTATTATTTTTTTTAGTTCATTCATTAAAAATTCAAACCTAAACTCATAGTTAATGATGTTTATTAATTTTTTTTTTTCAAACTTGTCAGCTAATCCAATGATTTGAGAAAAACTTTCACCCATTGGTTTCTCACAAATTACATTTTTTTTGGCATCATAAACTTTTTTTAAGTATTTTGAATGAGTAAAAGTTGGGGAACAAATATCGATTAAATTATTTTCCTCAGAGAAAATCATTTTTTCAACATCGCTATAGATTTTACAATTTAGTGAATATTTTTTTTTTAGTAGTTTTCCCTTTCCTGATCCATTATCAAAAATCCCTGTGATTTCGAATTGGTTTGATTTTTGGTAAGCTGGAATATGAACATTTCCTCCAAAATTTAATCCTATGATACCAACCTTGAACAATTAATATAACCTTGGTTTGGGAAGTGGAACTAAAATTTTTGATTTGAATTTTTTTTTTCTCAAAATTGAAATAATTTCTTCTGCATAGTGCCATGATAACATAATTGCCAAATCTGGCGGATTTTCAAACATTTCCTTCTCATCAATAATAGGGATTTTCATTCCTGGTAAAAATTTTCTAATTTTTAGCGATGTGCTTTGCTCGGCAATATATGTCATTTTTTTTTCATCAATTTTGCAATAATTTAAGAAAGTACTGCATCTTCCTGGACATCCGATTCCTATAACTCTCTTATTTTTTTTTTTGTATTTATTAATAATGTCCAAAATTCTTTGTTTGTTTTTTTTGGTTTCAGTAGAAAATTTATCTAAAGTTTTTTTTGGGTTTTTAAAGAACTTCATTTCTCTATTTATACAATCATTAACACTCTTATTTATTTTATATCTTCCTTTTCTTGAAGTATAAACTCTTATTGAACCACCATAGTTCTTAATAAATTCAACATCAAAAATTTCTAAATCATAATAATTAAATAATATTTGTAATGATTTTAGCGAATAATATTTCAAATGTTCATGATAAATAGAGTCATATTGTAAAGTTTGAAAAAGATTCACAAGATAATGTGACTCTGAAATGAAAACTCCATCATTATGAAGTAATTTTTTTATTCCTTTAATAATTGAATATAAATTTGGGGTATGAGCAAATACATTAGTTGCAGTGATAATAAATGAAGGACCTAACTCATTTTTAATTTTTAATGCAGTTTCTTCATTAAAAAATAATTGTAAAGTTTTAATTCCTTCTTTGTTTGCAATTTTTGAAATATTTGTCGGTTCAACTCCTAAAACATTAAATCCAAATCTTTTGAAACCTTTTAATAAAGTTCCGTCATTTGAGCCTATATCTACGCATAAAGATTTTTGAGGTATTTTTAACTTTTTAACAGCCATCTCAGATGTTCGAAAAAGTTTTTCCACTAGTGTTTTTGTTATACCACTTCTGTAGGGATATTTTCTAAAAAATAGGGTTTTTGGTGGAACTGCATAATCAATCTGTCCCAATAAACATTTTTCACAGAATACAAAATTTAAAGGAAACTTTTCCTCTTTTTGGCTTTTTTTTTCTAATATTGAATCACAAGGAGGTTGTTTACCTAAATTAACACCGTTAAGTAATTTTTTATTACCACATATCTGACAACTTTTTATTTTTCCTAACTTTACATTATGAAATTTTTTCATGAACAAACCTATCAAGTTTTTTTGAAGCAATAACCGGAAAATAGTTCTCACGATAGAGTCTATACGCGTTATTAACAATGTTATCTTTTATTTCATTATCTGTTACTGCTAAAATCATTTTATTTACAAAATCAGATGAATTTCTTGACAAATAGGCACTATATCCATCAATCAAAAAGGGATTTCCTTCTTTAACACTTTCATGGGCTACTATAGGCATTTTTGACGCCATACAACTTACTAATCTGCATCTATTTCCTACAGGAATATTACCTGGAAAAATTACAGCTGAAGAATTTGATGAAACTTTATTTAAATTTTTTACAAATCCATAATATTTAATCTCAGGAAATTTTTTGATATTTATATTCTTTAAAAAACTATTTTCTGATGCATGTCCAACAAGATTTATTGAAAAATTATTATGCCCTTTCTTCTTAACTAGTAATGGATAAATTTTTTTAAAAAGCATATACAATGCTGATTTCGAACCTAAACCTGATAAATTTCCAAAAAATAAATAATTTGGTTTTTTTACTTTTTCCATTTTTACTTTTGAGAAGATCCTTGGCCATGGGTAAGGAAGAAACTTTGAGTCAATTCCCATATTTTTTAAAATTCTTTCTGATGACTTAGATGAAACAACTATTCCGTCAACACTTTTCAAAATCTCTTTATATTTTTTGATAAATAAGAAATTTTGGTAAAAATTATATAAAAAATGTCTCAGTAATTTTAGGTCTGATTTCAAATTGAAAATAAAATTGTAAAAGTTTGTTTGAAACCTAAGATCTCCTAACCAAATAATTTTCTTAACATTTTCTATTTTGTGAATTTGTGAAGCAACAACAATATCAAAACCTACAACGGTAGAAATACTGAATTTATTAAGAATACTCTCAATAGATTTTTTATTATTCATTTTACAAATTAAAGAAAATTTATTCGGAATAAGATGATTTTCATATGGAAGAAAAATTTGTTTGAAATTAGATCTATTATATTTTTTGTTAAGCAATTTTTTTTCAGTAGTAAAACTAATGTGAAAAACTTCATATTTGTCTTTAAAGTATTTTAAATATTCATAATATATTTTTAAGCTAGCTCCTGTATTTTCTAGAACAGGATGGTCAGTTATAACACATATCTTCTTTTTCATAAATTAGGATGAATAAAATTCTAATAAGCGATCGTTTAGCTTACCTAATGAGGGAGCATCTAGATACAGAATGTTTTGATCATTCTGTTTATCATAGAAATGTATCCATTTTCTTTGAAAGTTTTGTGACAAAAACTGAGCATTGGCGGACCTCCCATCCATAAGAATTATGGTGCCAGGTACTAAAAAATACTCAATTTTAAGAATATCACATATAATTGGCATAAAATCTTGATGTCCAAAGGAAAAGTTGTTTATTTTTCCTTTAATATTAAAAATATCTGGACCATCAATATAAATAAAATCTGGATTACATCTTGGGATCTTTTCATATTCAATACAAAACTTGCCATTATAAGTGGATAAATTACAATCGGAGAATTGAAAATTGATATTTTTTTTATGATTTTTTTTTTTATAAAAATTACTTATTCTATCTTTTGAAATTTTTAGAAATCTTTTTTCGTTATCGACTGAAAATACTTTGAACGGATCAGATCTTCTCAAATTGCTAATTTTCGAAGAATATTTTTTTCTTAAGTTCTCTAATGCTATAGAAATTATTAAGGTAGACCAGCCAGTTCCAAATTCCAAGACTGTTGTTCTTTTATTCAATATAATAAATTCATAAAGTCTAAGTAAATCTTTAATTTGAGGTTTGTAAGCATTTTTTTGAAGCATACAATTAGGATCAATTTCCTTTTTTTCAATTTTGGAATAATGTTTAAAAAAAGATTCAAAAAAAAAATCGTCGTTTATAATTTCCTTTAACTTTTTAAGAATCAAATTTTCCTTGATATTATCTTTTGGGAAAAGGATTCTTTTTTTCAAATAATTTAAATTAACCATAGCTACCGCACTCCACATAAAGTTATATGGATAGTAAATTAAAAAAAAAGTAATTAAACTAAAGTTTCAATAGAATTATTAAAAACCTTAACTTTAAACTTTGTTCTTAGAAGCTCTAAAAAAACAAAAGCCCTTTTTTCATCAATATATTCAGAAAAGATTCCAATCAAACTAGGACTTTTATTGTTAATTATTTTTACTTTATCACCACTTTTTATAGGTAGCAGATTACAAATATCGTCCTTGTTACATTTTGCTTTTATTTTTTCAATTATATCACTGGGAAGTTTATATATTTCGCCACCTGTTTTTATTATATTTTTAACACCGAATGTATATGTGATTTTTACCCAATTCTGATTTTTTTGTAAATTTACAAAAATGTAGCCTGGAAATAATGGTTTAATCCTTTTCTTTAGTGAATTAAAAGAATTATAATGCTTCAAAATCTTTGGAAAGAAAACAAAATAACCCTGTCTCAAAAGGTTTATTGTTGCTTTATTCTCATTATTAGGTTTAGTTTGAATTACGATCCACGTCATGTAATTAATCCAAGAGTAAAGATTTAGGTTTAATTAAATTTTTTTTCATTATTAATGAAGTGTAATCTTGAATACCTTGACGAGCAGAACAAATAAAAAACAATTTTGTATTTTCGAATGATGATTTATTTAGTTTTTTTTTAACAGCAATACCACAAAATAACCTTTTTTTGTAGTCTTTTGATAAAATGCAATCAATTGTAATATTGTTAATTTTTGCTGCTAGTATTGCTATCTCGGTAAATTCGCTAATTCCAATTAATATAATTTTTTTTGTTTGGACTTTATTTAATTTTTTAAACTCTTTTTCATATTGGTTTCTTATTTTATTATAGAATTCAAAAGATGATTTTAAAAACTCTGAAGTTAGTTTTGCCTTCTCCACTAATCCTTTAGGCGTTATGTAATAAAAATAACGTTTCATAGGGGCTTGACTTAGTTTAAGAAAACCCTTTGATATAAAACTTTTTATAAGAGCATTAGATAAGCCTAACGCAATATTCAACTCACTTGAGAGTGTTCTTTGAGAATGATCTTTTTTCTTTTCAATTTCCTCAAATAGTTTTAATTCAACTTCAACATTTTTTAAACTAGATTTGTTCATAACATGAACATTATAGCGTTCATATTATGAACGTCAACATTTTAGTGGTCATAACAATTTAAATATATTTTAGATAAATCTTTATTTTTTTTCCTTTTTCTAAATATTAAAAAAGAATTTTTTTCAAAGTTTTTTCTATTATTTAAATTGATAAATTTCTCAATTTTTAATTTGAATTTCTGCTCATCTCCATATTCTATTAAAAAACCATTTCTACCATTATGAAACTTTTTATTTCCACCAACATTATATGAAATAATTGGGAGTCCGTATGAAATTGATTCTAAAAGAAAATTGGAGGAACCCTCTTCAGTAGAGGAACTTACGGCAAAATCTGCTGCCTTATAAAAATCATGCATTCCAATTGATGGATTAAAAAAAATTACATTATTTTTAATATTACTATTATGAATATATTCAACTAACTTTTTTTTGTAGTTTTCCCTATCCTCCCCAATAAGAAATAATTTCCATTTTTTTTTTGCTACAATTTTAGAACATATTTTTAGTAAATTTTTATGCCCCTTATAGGGAATAAAATTAGCCACATAAATGAATATTACTTCATTTTTTTTCTTTTTAGGAATTTGAGTAAATGACTTTCCTAAATCTTTTTGAGATAAATAAAAATTTTCCGTAATTAAAATTTTTTTTTTATTTACTTTTTCAGTTTCAATTAATTGTTTTTTTATTTCCTTTGAATTTACCAAAATAAAATCTGTTTGCTTATGCAAAAACTTTTCTAGTAAAAGTGAAATATACAAATACTTCCTGTGATAATTATTTAATGATCGTCTGCTCATTATTTTTTTAGCTTTACTAAAAATTAGAATTAATGAACACAATATGTATGCTTTAGGTAAAAAAAAATGATAGATATCAGTCTTATTTTTAATTAAAAACTTAATTAAAGAAATAAAAGAAAAAAAATTATTTGTTAGTGAAATAATTTCTATTTTTTCTTTTTTAAAATATTTATATAATTTTCCTTTTTGAAAACATAATAACCTAATTTGGTAATTTGCTTTTATTTCTTTAATTAATTGTAATAATTGCTTTTCAGTCCCACCAATTTCTAAACTGTTAATAACATATGTAATTATTTTTTTTTTCATAAGTTATCTCATAAAGAATGCCATTTTTTATACCAGCTTTGAAAAACTAAAAAATTCCATAATTGGAATTGCCAGTTTCTCTTTTGACTTTTATGTTCTTTCCATAGTTTCCTGATATAATAAAGATTATAAATTTTTTGATCTTCAACTTCTTTAGAATTTAAAAAATATTCAATCTTCGAGCTAAATAAATTAATAAGAATCTTATCTAAGGGAATACCAAATCCCATTTTTGGTCTTTCAATTAAATCGCTTGGCAAAAATTTCTTTAAAATTTTTCTTAAAACGATTTTTCCATTGGCACCTTCAATCTTTTTATCAATTGGCAAACTTAATGCATGTTGAATGACATCATTATCTAAAAAAGGAACTCTTACTTCTAATGAACTATGCATTGAGGCTCTATCAACTTTTGTAAGGATATCATCAGGTAAATATGTTACAAAATCTAGATACTGCATCTGTTCAATTATATTTTGGTTACTGTCCTCATACTTCTGATCAAAATAATTAACATACTTTTCTTTTGGTGATTTGAGAATAGGTGTTAAATTATCGTAATTACTAACTATTCTTTTTTGAAAAGCGGTTCTACTACTTTCACTTAGTAAGTTCGATAACTTTAAAAGCTTATCTCCTAATTGATTGCCACCAAAATAATTTGGTAAAAAATCTCCACATTTATTCCAGAATTTACTAGGAACAATCTTAATAATTTTTTCCAAAGTTTTTTTTAAAATTCTTGGTTGACTAAGAATATATTTATTATACTTGGTTGCCAGAAAATACCTATAATAGCCACCAAAAAGTTCATCAGCTCCATCACCAGATAAAGCAACTGTAACGTCCTTTCTTGTAATTTGACTTAAAAGAATGGTTGGAAGTTGTGAGGAGTCAGCAAATGGTTCATCATAAACTGTGGAGAGTGTATCAAATATTTTTTCAATTGAAGAGTTATCAAAATAAACTTCATTATGATTTGTACCTATTTTCTTTGAAACTTTTTTGGCAAAAGCTGCTTCGTTAAAATCATTTTCATTAAAACCTATTGTAAATGAATTGATTTTCTCTTTTGAGTTTTCCTGAGCTAGAGCAGCTATCAATGAACTATCAATTCCGCCAGACAAAAAAACACCCAATGGAACATCTGATACCATTTGTCTTTTTACAGCTGCGCTTAACACTTTGTATGTATTTTTATGATCTAAACTTTTATTTTTGCTTTTGCAAGGTTTGAATGTAAAGAATTCAGAGATTTTTACTTTCTTTGACATATCAATTTCAAGAATTGATCCTGGTTTAAGCTTAAATACATTTTTATATATTGAGTATGGTGATGGAATATAATTTAATCTTACATATGTTGCAATTGATTCTCTATCTATTTCAAGATTAACCCAGGGTAATGGAAAAAATGCTTTTAGTTCAGACGCAAATGAAAAATTCTTATTATCATAATAAATATATACAGGTTTAATTCCAACTCTATCTCTAACAACAAACAATTTCTTAAACTTTCTATCCCAAACTGCAAAGCTGAACATTCCGTTTAATAATTTGACTGCCTTGAAAATCCCTTTGAAAGAGATAAGTTCCAAAAGAACTTCAGTATCAGAGTTAGTTTTGAACTTAACTCCTCTTTTCTCTAAATCCAACCTAATATTTTTAAAATTATAAATCTCACCATTATAGGCCATAACATATCTTCCATTTGAACTTAAAAATGGTTGATTAGCATTTTTGGATAGATCAATTATTGACAACCTTCTGTGCGAAATAGATATTCCATAATTTTCATCATACCATTGTCCATCGGCATCAGGCCCTCTACTCTGAAGTTTTGTAGACATTTTTTTTGAATAGCTCTTTAGTTCTTTATTACCTAATTTACTATCAAATTTTATAAAACCAGCTATTCCACACATATAAAAGAAATTGTTAAATCAATCTAATTCAAATTTTTTTTTGTAATCCTTAGCCAAATTTTTATTTTGTTTAACTTTTTCCAAAAAAAAGTTTTCTATAACTAAAATATCTAAATTAGTTCCCATAAAACATCTAAATGCATCCTCAGGGGTGCATACAATAGGTTCACCTCTAATATTAAATGATGTGTTAACCAAGATAGGAACATTGGTTAAATCTTTAAACTTTAATATTAATTTATAAAAAATATTATTAGTCTTTTTACTTACCGTTTGAATTCTAGCAGTATTATCTACATGAGTTACTGCAGGTATTTTTGAACGTAAAGCATTAATATCCAGTGATTTTTTAGTTTTGTTTTTAAGAAGCTTTGACTTTTTTACGCTATCAACTAGCAACATATATGGGCTTTTGCAATCTAAATCAAACCAACTATTTACGTCTTCTTCTAAAATAGAAGGTGCAAAAGGTCTAAAACTTTCTCTATACTTAATTTTTAAATTAAGGTTTTTTTGCATCTCCTTATTTCTTGGATCTGCTAATATGGATCTCGAACCAAGAGACCTTGGACCAAATTCCATATTGCCTTGAAACCATCCTATTGCCTTTCCTTTTGATATTGCTAAAGCAGTATTATTTATCATTTCTTCTGTACCCAATTCATCGAATCTTGCTCCGATAAGTTTTAAAAATTTCTTTATTTTTTCTTTTGTATAACTTGGTCCTAAAAAACTCCCCATCATAGAATCTTCATTTTTTATTTGTCTTTTTTTCTTTAGGTGCATATACCAGAATGCTAAAGCGCAACCTACTGCCCCCCCAGCATCCCCAGCAGCAGGTTGAATCCAAATATTTTCAAAAATTCCTTGTTTTTTTATTTTTCCATTAGCAACACAATTTAGAGCAACACCACCAGCTAAACATAAATTTTTACTTGAAAATTCTTGTTTTAAATTTTTAAGAATTTTAATCATTATTTCCTCAGTAACTACCTGAATTGAAGATGCTAAATCCATATGAAACTGTTTAATTTGACTTTCAGGTTTTCTGGGTGAATGATTAAACAAATTTTCAAATTTTTTATTTGTCATTCTAAATCCGGTTGAGTAATCAAAATATTTTTGATTCAATCTGAACGAACCATCATCTTTAATATCAACTAAATATTCTTTAATTATTTTTGCATATTTTGGGTTACCATATGGGGCCAATCCCATTAGTTTATATTCTCCACTATTTACCTTAAAACCTATAAAATATGTAAAGGCTGAGTATAGTAATCCAATTGAACTTGGAAAATGAATCTCTTTTAAAAAATTAATTTTATTTTTTTCTCCCAGTGACACTGAGGTAGTAGCCCATTCTCCAACTCCATCTGCTGTGAGAATTAAGGCATCCTTAAAGGGCGATGGAAAGAATGCACTAGCAGCATGGCTAAGATGGTGTTCTGAAAAAAAAATTTTTTTTTCATCAAATTTTTTGGAAAATTGTTTAATATGATTAATAATCATTCTTTTCATAAAAAGCTTTTCATTCAACCATATAGGCATCGATTTCAAAAACTGTCTGAATCCAAGAGGTGCAAAACCTAAATAAGTTTCTATCAACCTTTCAAATTTTAGGAATGGTTTTTCAAAAAAAATAACCGCATCTATATCATCAATTTTTATCTTGTTACTTTTTAAAAGCTTTTCCAATGAAAGTTTAGGGAAGTTTGCATCATTTTTAACCCTAGAAAATCTTTCTTCTTGAGCGGCAAACTTTATTTGACCGTCTACAACTAATGCTACAGCACTGTCATGGTAAAATGCAGATATACCAATTATTTTTGTCATCTAAAAAATTGTATAAATAAAAGGAGCAACTGCAGTTCCCTGAGATAAAACAAAAAGAACACCAAAAATTAGCAGGATAAAAAATATTGGAAAAAGCCAAAATTTTTTACGTTTTATAAGAAATAAAAAAAACTCTTTTAAAAAATCAATCATCAAAACTGACTTCTAAAATCTATTTTTTTTTCCTTAACATTAATCCAATAAGATTTTTTTTTCTTAATGACCTTTTTTTGTAAAATGTCGACATTAAGAATTCTTATTATGATATTTATAGGAATAATTGTTAGTAAATAAATTATTGACAATATAATTGGTGAAAATATCTTTCCCAAAAAAAAACCAAATCTTTGCCATAATTCAGCTGGTTTGTATAAAATTATGGGAAAAAATAAAGTTATTAGTGTAAATAAGACAAATACTGCGAGGTATGGTAAAAAATAGAGTTTATTTAAAAAGGTGTATATCGAAATTACCAGAAAAAGAAAAGAAAAGGTATAACCAAAGTTTTTAGCTTTTTTAAATTTTTTTTCTTCAAGGTTATTCATTCTATTAAGTTATAATATTTATTTGATTTTTTTTAAAGAACTAATTTTATATGACGTTACTACGTTTGAGGTATTTAAATAATTGCGCTGAGACGAATTTATTTCCGTACCGTGACAAGTGTCCAGCATACTTGTCATCTAAATAAAGATCTTTAAAATTTTTTTTTGAAAAAAAATCATCTGTCAAATCTAGAATATTGATTTTTTTTGAAAGTTTTGAAAAGAAAAATTCATAATTATTTTTTTTTACTTTTTTAAATTCTAAATCATACTTCTGAGGAACAATTAAAAGAACAAATTTTTTTCCCTCTAACTGTATTTTTTTTGAATATTGAATAATTAATTTCTCTAATAACAAATAAAAATTTGGGGAATTATAAAATAAGTCAGCTTCTTTAATATTTCTTTTTATCACAGTTTGAATTGCCATATCATAGAATCTTTTGTTGTGTTTTTTATTAAAAAAAAACAAAAGCTTATGAAGAGTCAAAAAAGTAAAGATTTTTGTATAGAGACTAATTTCTCTAAAAAAAACAATACTATAAGGAAATTTCATTTTTCTTTTTTCAAACTTAATTTTGAAAAAAATGTCTAGTTTCTGAATATAATCTAAATCTTTCTTTATTTCTTCTAACAAATTTCTTTTTTTTAAAAAGTTATCAACTTTGATTAAATTTCCTTTGCTATTTATTTTAAATATTGGTTTAAAGCCAAATTTATTACCAAACTCAAGATAATGTTTCCAATAAGAATGAATTCTTGAAATGGTTTCAGGAACAACACAAAAAATCAAAATATTTGGCAATTTTTTTTCTTTTCTTTTCTCTTCATATTTGAGAAATGATTGATCTAATCCAAAGTTTCCAACACCGTAATTTTGAACTTTTTTTTTTAATCTCTTTTCAAGAAAATGTTGCCAAGTTTCATCATTAGAAACATATCTACAAAACGCATATGAATCGCCGAAAGTTGCAATTTTAGTTTCTTTAAATTTGTTAGTAGATTTTCTAAAGCCATTTTTTGTAATTTCAAAAGAAACTTCCGTGTTATGAATTCTCTCAACGCCTTTTGTTGAAGGTTTTCTATCCCAACCAAGATATTTTGAAAAATTTGTTTTTTTAAACTTATCTAATTCTTTTTGATCACTAAAAGGAAAGTCATCTTTAGATGTAATAAGCCATTGAAAATCTTTTTTTAAGAAATGAACCAACAGAATGATGAAAAGTTCAAAACAAAATAGAGTTGAGATTAAAATTATCATTCATTTATGTTTAACCCATAAAAGATAAAATACAACTCCATAATGGTTGAGTTATGTATTGTTGATTTTGGTTGCGGGGGCAGGATTTGAACCTGCGACCTTCAGGTTATG
>CENJ01049433.1_pt1 | contig 67998 bp, 61 predicted proteins | sample 356161 | NCBI WGS metagenome assembly CENJ01 (sample SAMEA2619531, study PRJEB7988) | marine metagenome | biome: marine biome (ENVO:00000447); feature: surface water layer (ENVO:00002042); material: "saline water (ENVO:00002010), including plankton (ENVO:xxxxxxxx)" | depth 5 m
GCATTTCGAGAAAGCTTTAATTTTACGTTGCTATTGCACTCTTCCTGGTAATTATTAATCATTTTTTTTGTAATAGATTTATCCATAAGTCTTTTCCCTCATTTAAAAACTCAAAATTGTAACAATACATAAAATAAAATAAATAGTGATATCTGCAGCGCCAGCATAGTCTTTAGCCAAACGCTGTCCAAGCAATAATAACAACAAAACAATAGCACTAATGAGCAGACCATAATATATAAAAATCGAATCATGATATGAAAGTTTGTAAAAAATCCCAAAACAACATAAAAAAGCGGAAGCAATTTCGAATAATGCTAAAAATTTAAGAGATATTGATGTGTAATTTTGAAAAAAGGTTCCTCTAAAGTGATGATTGAAAAACTTCAAATTACCTTCCCTATCATTTATTTTATCTATGCTTGATTGAAAAAAAACAATTGAAAAAAATATAGATACTAAAATCTGCGCAATTTCAATGTTATTAAAATTTAAAATGCTCATTACATAACTAATCTAGGATGGTTTTATACTGATCAAGAGTATAATCTCTTAGCTCTTCAACCGTCATATCTTTATACAATTCTTGACCAATTATATCAGCAAAATGAATGTTTATTACACCTGGATTTAGCCTCCAATCCCCAACATTTTTAGCTTTATATGCACCATCAATAATGACTGGGATAATTTTTACACCTGTGTTTTTTGCAATGTGAAATGCTCCTTTTTTAAAAATTCCTAATTTACCATCTTTTGATCTTGTGCCTTCTGGAGCAATAAGGAAAGATGTCTTTTCATTTATAATTGCTTTTTCAACAACTTTTAGGCTTGATAAAGCCTTTTTAATATTTGCTCTATTTATAGGAACTATTCCATACGACCTTGCTACTTGCCCCCAAAGTGGATAACTAAGGTGCTCTTGTTTAGCAACAGCCGTAACATAATGATTCATATATTTACCTAATGCAAAATGGTCGAAGAGAGATTGATGATTAATTAAATATAAATACGGGCCTCCTTCTGGATCAGGTGTTAACCCAGTTTTTTTTACTAATTGACCACCTAGAAGGCAAAATAGATAGGACATTGGACTTAAGAAATAATGAAAATATTTTTTATTTACAACTATAGTATAGACCAAAAAAATTGGGAATATGACTAATAAATATGCAAACCACAATGGCCATAGAATTAATGAAATAATTACTCTAAACATCCCAATTAAAACTCTTAAATAATTTAAATACTTTATGATTAGCTCTATGGAAAGCATAGCGGTCAATATCTCTTTTATAAATCCAAGAAAAAGAATTTCCAGTGTTTTTAACATCATCACAATTAATAAAATCCATGACAATTAATTTCATTTTAAAATGAGAGTAAACATGTTCAACTTCGGATATAATCTTTTTAAAACTTATTATGTATCCATATTTATCAAATATATATTTCTTAAAATCAAAAATATAATTGCTATCTAGAGTTACTTGCTTCATAGGAATTTCCCAAAGACCATTCAACATTTGGCTATCTCTTTTTTGGATCAAAATCCTATCCTTAAATCTAATTATACCTCCTACAAAAGTACGCACAGGGACTTTTTTAATAACTGATTTTTGAGGGTAATTACTTGGGGTCCCACTTTTGTAACCAGCACAAAACGAATTAAGAGGGCACTGTCTACACTTAGGCAACCTAGGTAAACATATGCAAGCCCCTAGTTCCATAATAGCTTCGTTAAAATCCCCAGTCCTAATTATATCTATATTCTTTGATAAAAAAGATCTTATATAATTCAAATTATATTTGCTCAATTTTTTTCTTCTTGTAATTCGAGAAACAACTCTTTTAACATTACCATCAATTGCTAAATAGTTCTTATTAAGAGCAATTGAAAGCACAGCTCCGGCAGTGTAGTCACCAACTCCAGGGAGTGACCTGAAATTGTCCCAATCCTCAGGAATTTTTGAACCATAATCATTTACAATTATTTTAGCAGCTTTGTGAAAATTTCTACACCTAGAATAATACCCTAGACCTTCCCAAGATTTTAGAATGTTTTCCTCAGATGCCTCTGCTACAGACTTTATGTTGGGAAATTTTTTCATCCATGAATTGAAATATGGGATAACAGTATCTACCTTAGTTTGTTGTAACATTACCTCTGAAACCCAAATACTATATAAACTTCTATTTTTACGAAATGGTAGCTCTCTTTTATTTTCATCAAACCAGTCTAATAAAAAAGCTGATAAATGCATGGAGTTACTCTTTATTTTTTTAGAAATATCTTTTTCAAAGACCATTGAAATAATGATAAATTTTCTAAAAATAATTCTTTCTCAACCTGATTATTTTTTACAAATATTTGATTACCAATTTTATCTATTTTTTTTTCAATATCAGTTTGCAACATAACGCCTTTTTGATCAAGAAAAACATTAATTGATCTTTTATCTACTTCACTTTTTTTTCTTGTAACATAATTATTACGCTCTAAACGAGCGATAAGTCTGGTTACACTACTATTTTCTAGACCAAGTGCTCTCGCTAATTCGGACATCTCGATCCCGTCATCAGGAATGATAATAATAGCTAAAACTTGACTGTAGGATAAATTCTTGGGGACTACCTCTGTTCTGAAAATTCTTTGTAAATCAATAAGAAAAGCAGTAAAAAGTTCACCATGATTCATAGTTGCATATTACAACTAATTTTCTGTTTATAAAATATTAGTCTTTAGGAAGAGACCAGAGCAGTTTTGCATGATTTACATAAATTGAATCTAACATACTTCTTTTTTCTCTTGGTATCATATGACCTACGCTCTGGTAATGATCTAGTTTTATGGGTTCAAAGGCATACCATCGCCCTCTAATAAGTTGTTTTGAAGGTTGATACTCTACTATTAGATCTGCTCCATTTTGTCCTGTGGTAGGACCTCTCATCGATCTAGAATTAACTATGCCATCATTCTCCCACCAAGTTGAATCGGTTGCGCTTCCACTATTGGTAAACACTACTCTAGATCCTATTAGTTTCGCTCTTGAACGTATTAATAAAAAAACATCTTTATCAGGAGTGTGATATCCAGTCACTCTATTTTTTGAAGTAGCTGAAAAAGTATATGAAAAATAAAATACATTAGGACTAGCATTTAGATAGGTGTTTAACTCTGCAGCTCCGTCTAAACTCAAATCCCAAGAACTTATATTTTTTGTAATCCAAGCATTGTGCCGTCTCATCCTTTGAACATATTTTGACCAGGTTTCATCAGTGTTTCTTTTTATATCCCACTGACTAAGGTCAAAATCATAAAAATTTGTTCCAACTACCCCCGCAAGACCAGTAAAGTATTGTATGAATGGAAAGGTTTTTGTGACAATATCTGCTAATGTACTTCCATCATGAGGCGTTGCTATAGATGTAATACTTTTTACCCAACCCCTATTTGAACTACCCAATAATTTAGAATCTTCTTTCAATCCCAAGCTGTCATCCACATAAAATTCGTTTTCCAGTAGGTATTGAAGCATCCTTGCGGTTTGCCCACCCATACTATGACCAATTAGATGTACTGGGTTATCGCTACCCCACTCTCTGTATAAACCTACATATTTTTTATCATGTGGTTTTTGAATTAAACCATATTTTTTTGAGTGACTTAAGCCGTAATCAGCTTGCCCACCTTTTAATTGGTAATATACTTCTATAGCCCTATCCCAATTTGATGAAATAGGGCCAATAGAAACATTAATAACCTTGTATCCATGACTCTCCAACATTCTTTGAATATCTTTTTTACCACCCCAATATTTGTAATCTCCCAACTCTTCATTCCCCCAACCAAAAAAACCGTGAATAAGCACTATGGGATTTTTATTTTGAGAGAATACAACACTAATTAAAAAAATATATAATGAAAAAATTTTCATTAAAAATTAATGCTCATATCTAACCCTGAACAAAATCCACCTGTTCCATAAAAGTACAAACCGTAACTAATGACTAATTCTTTATTTTTGAATAATACTCCAACCCCGCTTGATCCAAAAATAGTCTGAGATAAATTTTGTTCAGTGTTTTGGCTGAATTTTCTTGTTGATGTACCCAAGTTTAATGCAATATTTTTTGATATGTAAAAAGTTCCACTTAAAAAATAATCCATAGGAACTAGACTTGTACTAAGCTTGGTGTCAATTGATAGCTTGAGTGGCAAATGTACTAAGTCTTTGCAAACTCCAATAAGAAAATCCGTTGAATTAATATCATCAATCGATCTATTATAAAATAAAAGTATATCATTAACAGTCCATCCAATATCCAAATTATATTTTTTTATTGTCCATACTAATCCAAAAGATGAGTAAATAGATGTAGAAATAATGTCTTCTAGTTTCGAGATATAAAATTGATTAGAGACTCCGTAATTAAAAGGCAACGTTTTAGATTTTTCATTATAACCAAACCTAAACCAGGTATCGCTTGAAGTGTAGTTTCCTGTCGCCACCGCATTTTCATCATAACCTTTAAATGTACCATATGAGACATGATTGATTGAAGCGATTATAGATTTAGTGCTCTTACTTAATAACATAGAAGCAGACTGAGCTTGAACCCCCGCAGGATAGAAAATAAATGATGTCGAAAAAATTTTATTATTTGAAATAACGTTTAAATCAACATCCCTGCCATTTGGATTGAAAAGCAACTTGCCTCCTCCGGCAAATGAGAGTTCATTAGCGGAAAACCAAACCGATAAACCAGGTCGCGATTGATTAGAATGCAGACATGATAATGAAAGTATTAAGAATAAAATGAATTTCATATCATTGAGATAGGATCAATATGAATATTGATTTTATTTGAACCTGTTATTTGATTTTTATGCTCAATAAAGTTTTTACTTATGAAAGAGTGTAATTTTTCACTATTTGAATCATACTTTTTTATGGATTTCAAAATAATTTGAAATCGGTATTTATTATTTACTTTCTCCTTAAAACATGGAGCGGGGCCAAGGATTTCAAGGCCTTTATATGTACCAAAAAAATTATTTCTAACCCTATTAGACAAAGAAAATACAGATTTTAAATTAGAACCTAAAAATTCAATTTTTGAAACCCAACTATAAGGAGGATAATTCAGTGTGTTTCTGTCAGTTAACATATTATTATAATAATCTTTTAGATTTAATTTAGATGCTGCATTAATTACAAGATTTTCTTTATCATAAGTCTGAATTACAACCTCTCCTCGTTTCTTCCCCCTTCCTGACCTGCCAGCTGCTTGATAGATTAATTGAAATGTTCTCTCACTAGATCTGAAATCGGGTAAATGCAATCCTAAGTCAGCATTAATAATGCCAACTAAAGTTATTTCTGGAAAATCTAAACCCTTTGCTATCATTTGAGTCCCTAAAAGGATATCTATTTCACCATCGTGAAATTTTTGTAAAACCTTAATAGTTGAAGAGCTGTTTTTCGAACTATCATGATCTATCCTAGCAACCCTTGCATTGGGGAAAGTTTTTTGTATTAACTCTTCAACTTTTTGCGTTCCAGTCCCCATATATGAAAAGTTTTGACTGAAGCATTCACCGCAATTTTCTAAATTTTTAAAACTGATAAAACTACATATATGACATTTAAAATTATTATCATATTTATGGAATGTTAATGGCGTCTTGCAAGCTAGACACATTACTACAGTACCACAATCAGAGCACTTTACTGTAGGAGAAAATCCTCTTCGATTCTGGATAAGCAAAACTTGCTCATTGTCACTTAACCTTTTTTCAATTTTCTCTTGCAATAAGCCTGAAATAATAATGTTAAACTTTCCAGATTCTTTACTTTCATCAATTAAATCTACTACTCGAACTTTTGGATATAGAGCATCTCCATACCTTTTTGATAATGTCAAATAGTTATATTTTTTAAGCTTATGATTATAGAATGTTTCCAAGCTAGGGGTGGCACTAGACAAAACAACAGTGCATTTTTCTATTTTAGATCTCATTATAGCAACATCTCTAGCATGATAACGAGGAGATGGTGAATCTTGCTTGTATGAACTATCATGTTCTTCATCGACAATGATCAGCCCTAAGTTTTTAACTGGTGAAAAAATAGCACTTCTGGCTCCAATTACGATTTTACATGTTCCATCATTTATATCCCTCCAAGTTTTTGCGCGCTGAGATTTAGATAATTGTGAGTGCCATAAGGCCATGTCATCCCCAAAAACCTGTTTAAAACGTCCAGCAATTTGAGATGTAAGTGAAATTTCGGGAATGAGAACAATAGAACACTTACCAAGTTTTTTAACAGTTTTTATGATTTCAATGAAAATTTCAGTCTTACCACTTCCCGTAACACCATGTAATAGGTTTGGGCTATATAACCCTGATTTAATTGCAGTCTTTAGACTTTCAATGACTACAAGTTGTTCTTTATTGTATAATATATTTTTTTTTAAAGATTTAAATGAAGTTTCTCCAATCGCTTTATCTTGATTTCTTCTTTCAAGCTCAACTAAACCTTTTTTTTCAAGTGCTTTGCATATTGATATGGGGTTTGAGCTAATTGCTTTAAATCTAGAAACTTTTATGTATTCTAATGGAGCTTGTCTAATGGCTTCAAAAACTGAATTTTGCTTAGGAGATAACTTTTCATAAGTATTTTTAGCCTTATGTCTAGCTACATACCTTACGAACCAAGATCGCCTAGGACTGTAATTGCTTGAAAGTGAAAAAGGTAATACAGTATTATACGCTAATCCAATCGGAGTAACATAATAATGGCTTATCCAATTAACTAGCTTCCAAAGTTCGTTGGATAATACTGGCGTGTTATCGTCAACGTCAATGATTGATTTTAAGTTGCCAGCAAACGAACTTTCTTCAATTAATGAGACAATGATACCGCTAACTTTTCTTGCCCCAAATGGAACTTTGACTCTTGATCCAACTAATAAGGAATTTTTTAAATTCTCAGGAATTGAGTATGTAAAATTTTGGAATGAAGATATTGGAAGCGATACCTCAGCAAACATTATAAATTAATAAGGAACTAACCTTTTATGACATATAACTTGACATCAGATGTAATATCCTTTGCAATTTTAACTTTTGCATGATAAATACCTAAAGCTTTGATTGGTTCATCAATAATTATCTGGTTTTTATCAAGGTCAAACCCTTTAGATGTTAGCTCTTTGTGTACATCTAGGTTAGTAATTGAACCAAACATTTTTTCTTCTTCTCCAACGTTAACTTCAATAGTTATTTCAACATTGCTAAGTTTTTTAGCTAACTTTTGCAAAGAAATATTTTCACGTTCAAGCTTAACATTCGCTACTTTTTTTCTCTCACTCGCAACAGCAATATTTTTATTTGATGCTCTTAACGCCAAACCTTGAGGTATTAATCTATTTCTAGCAAAACCAGGTTTTACGATAACAATGTCTCCAGCGAGACCTAAATTTTCAACATCGTTTAGTAAAATAACTTTCATGATATAATCTCCATACTATTATTCAGAACCACTATCAACAAAAGGCATTAAGCCTATAGTTCTAGCTCGTTTTATAGCACCAACAACTTTACGATGCATTTTAGCACTAGTCCCAGTAACTCTTCTAGGCATAATTTTACCATTATCATTGGTAAACCTCTTCAACAATTTTACATCCTTATAATCTACTGTTGAAATATTGTTTTCTTTAAAGAAACAATATTTTCTTCTTGTTTGAAAAGCCATTATTCTACCTCCTTATCTTCTTCGACAATTTCTTTTTCTAATTGTCCTTTATTTTCTTCTGCTAGTTCTTCTGCTAGTTCTTCTGATTTTTTTTCAGAGTTATTTTCAGTTTTTTCATCATCAAAATCTTTGACAACATCAGGTTTTTCTTCTAACCTGACAATCATATGTCTAATCACCAAACCACTGAGCTTTAACCATGAATCAAATTCATTTAGCTTGTTATTGTCTCCACCTTCATAATGTAACAGAATGTAATTTCCATAGGAGTTCCCTTTTATGGGATATGCTAGTTTTTTCTTACCCCAAACAACATGATTTATTATTTTTGAATCAGTATTTTCTAACCTACTACTAATATCTTTCATGATTTGGTCAATTTTTTTTCGTTCTACATTTGAGTTAACAATGTATATTAGTTCATAATAACGCATATAATCTCCCTAGATTCTATTTAATCAATGGTGCAATTACCAAAGACACCACTGACATAAGTTTTATTAAAATATTTAATGATGGACCAGAAGTGTCCTTAAATGGATCTCCGACAGTATCACCGACAACAGAGGCTTTATGAGCCTCGGATCCTTTAACTAATTTTTGACCATCTATTGTAATGCCTTCCTCAATCATTTTCTTTGCATTATCCCAGGCTCCTCCTGAATTTGATTGAAAAATAGCCATCAATACGCCAGTTACTGTTACTCCTGCAAGCAATCCTCCTAATATTTCAGGACCTTGATTGCTACCAAACAATTTTGGTAAAAATCCCACAATAACAGGCATTGATACTGCTAAAAGGCCTGGTAAAATCATTTCTCTAATGGCAGACTCAGTAGAAATTTCAACGCATTTCCCATGCTCTGCCTTTCCCATAGCATCATTGTAGGCTTTCTTATCATCTTCATTCCAATCTTCTCGGTTTTTAAGATTCATTATCTCTAGTGCTTTTTTCAACTCAGGAATTTCCTTGAACTGTCTTCTCACTTCTTCAATCATTGACATTGCAGCTCTACCTACAGCTCCCATCGCCATTGAAGAGAAAAGAAAAGGTAACATACCACCAATAAACAAACCTGCCATTACCATGGGATCAGAAATATTTATAATATCAATACCACTTTTAACTTTAAAAGCAGCGAATAACGCTAAAGCAGTTAAAGCTGCAGAACCTATAGCAAAACCCTTACCAATTGCAGCAGTAGTATTACCTACAGCATCAAGCTTATCTGTTCTCTCTCTAACCTCTTTGGGTAATTCAGCCATCTCTGCAATCCCGCCTGCATTATCTGAAATTGGTCCATATGCATCGACAGCCAGTTGAATCCCAGTATTTGCAAGCATTCCAAGAGCTGCCATAGCTATTCCATAAAGACCTGCAAAATAGTATGCACCCATAATGCTACCTGAAATTATCATAATTGGAACTGCAGTAGATTCCATACCAACACCCAGACCTGCAATAATGTTAGTAGCTGGTCCGGTCATGGATTGCTTAGAAATAGACTCAACTGGTTTTGTACCAGTTCCAGTGTAATATTCGGTTATTTTACCAATTCCAAGCCCGCCAAACAGGCCTATGACTGTGGCATAAAATACACCTATACTATCATAAGTTGCCCCAGAACCCTGCTGAGCAACAAATTTTTCTGGTAAAAAGTAAGTTATTAAAATATATATTACCGCAACCATTATTAGCCCGCTACCAAACTCTCCTTTATTTAATGCTTTCTGAGGGTCCCCGCCTTCCTTGACTGAAACTAAAAAGGTACCACCTATTGATACGACTATACCTGATGCTGCGATTAGAAGTGGAAGCAGGACAAAATTGAAATCAAACCCAGCACCGTAAGCATAAAGAGTTGAACCTAAGACCATAGATCCAATTATTGAGCCTACATAGGATTCAAATAAATCTGCTCCCATGCCAGCCACATCTCCAACATTATCTCCAACATTATCAGCTATAGTAGCAGGGTTAAGAGGATGATCCTCAGGAATACCAGACTCTACCTTACCCACTAAATCTGCTCCAACATCAGCAGCTTTTGTATAAATACCTCCCCCAACTCTTGCAAAAAGCGCAATAGAAGAAGCTCCTAAAGAAAATCCAGATAAAACATTTAATATTATTGAAATGTCATTGTTAAAAATTTCCATTTTCCCATAAACATAAAAAAGAATTCCTAAGCCTAGAACGCCTAAACCAACAACACTTAAACCCATTACAGCTCCGCCGCTAAATGCTACATTTAAAGCTTTAGCCAAGCTTGTTTCTGCAGCATGAGTGGTACGATTGTTTGCCTTTGTTGCTACTTTCATACCTAGGAATCCTGCAAAACCAGAAGCTACGGCGCCGATAATGAATGAAAGAGCTATAAATGCGCTTGAATCTGCTCTCCCAGAATTTACATAACCAAGGACGAGAGCTACAGCGACAACAAAAACACCTAGTATTCGATACTCAGCACGAAGAAAGGCCATTGCTCCATCTGCAATGCTAGCACCAATAGTTTTCATACGCTGATTACCCTCGTTTTGCCTGTTTATCCATGAGGCCTTCCAAAAAGCAAAGGCCATTGCAAGAATACCAGATAAAATCACTAGTAAAACAAAGTTATTTTCATTTTGCATTATTTTTTAGATCTCCATTTCTATGAGTTATAAATATTCATTGTTCTATCTATTCCATTAAAAACCACACTATCTAAAGCATCTGCTGCATTTTTTACAGTTTCACGAGCAAGGGTTTTATCATCATCCTTTTTGAATGGTTTCAATACATATTTTTCTGCTGGACGCATTTTTTCACTAGTGCCAATACCAAATCTAAGCCTAGGAATGTTGTATGTGTTTGATACGTAAATGATATTATGTAAGCCTCGATGAGAACCATCACCGCCTTTTGGTTTTATACGTATTTTACCAAGAGGTAAATCTACATCATCTAAAACGACACAAATCTGTTCAGGCAGGATATTTTTTGATTCGATTAGTTGTGAAACTACATTGCCACTTCTATTCATACCTGTGCTCGGCTTAACAAGGTGGAAATTATCTGACTTTGATGCAATAACATAATCACCGCCCCCTGGACTAAAAGAAATTTTATGTCTTGTTGCCATCTCGTCCATTATCCAAAATCCTGCATTATGCTTTGTTTCTTCATACATCTCACCAACATTTCCTAAACCTATAAATACAATCAAAACTAGATCTATTCTTTTGATTTCTCTTCATTATCACTATCATCAGATTTTTGATCATCAGATGGTTCGTCTTTATCCTCATCAGTAACAGTATCATCAGAAATTGTTTCTTCTTCAGCACTAGGAGCTGTAATTGTTGCAACATTTATTTCTGATGAACTAAGTATCTCCACCTCTTCATCATCAGTGGATACATCTGCTACGCTAATTGATGAATTAAGCTCCATTTTATCAATGTTAACCTCAATTTGATCTGGTACGTTTGTTGGAAAACAACTTATTTCAATTTGATTAAGGGCTTGAGATAAAATTCCACCTTCAACTACACCTATTGGCTTACCAATGAGAACTAGAGGAACAGAAATCGTCATCTTTTCGGACCTACGTACTCGCATAAAATCTAAATGAATGATCTCATCTGTTACAGGATGATATTGTACAGCTTTTACCATTACATACTGAGATTCACCACCTAACTCAACCTCATAGACACGCTGGTCAGATTTTAACGCCTGATAAAGTTTAATTTTATCTATCGCAATATTCTCAGGTTCATCTCCCTTAAAATATAATGTACTTGGAATCCTGCCATCTCTTCTGATTGCTTTTGTTGATTTTTTACCAACAGATTCTCTGGTTTCAATATCTAATTTATAATAAGATGTAGCCATCTTTATTTCTCCTTTTTAAAATTCAAATAATGCGCTAACGGATTCACCATTGTGAATACGATTTATCGCTGCCCCAAACACATCAGCGACTGTGATAATTTTCATATTACTTAATATTTTTTCTTCTGGTATTTGTATTGTATCAGTAACAACTAAATTTTTTATTGGAGCGCTTTTTAATCTTTCAATTGCAGGCCCTGACAAAACTCCATGAGTCGCTATAGCAGTTACAGATTTAGCTCCTTTTTCCATAGCTGCATTAGCTGCGCCTACAGTGGTCCCCGCGGTATCAATCATATCATCAATGATGAGAACATCCTTACTGTCTAAATCACCTATTAAGTGACTTACTTTAGCTTGATTAGGAGCAAACCTCCTCTTATCAATCAATGCAAAATGCATTTTTAATCTTTTTGCATAAGCTTGGCTTATAGCAGCAGAACCTACATCAGGGGCTAAAACAACTGATCTTTTTGGATCAAGACCTAAATCTGATATTGCCTTCATTAATACCATTCTACTATATAAATGATCAAAGGGTATTTTCGCAAAACCTTGAATTTGAGTGGAATGTAAATCCATTGTTACTATTCTATCTGCTCCCATACTAGTGAAAATATCAACCATCACTCTTGATGAAATCGGCACTCTTGGTTGATCTTTTCTGTCTTGCCTCCCATAACCAAAGTAAGGCATAATTATGTTAACTGTACTAGCAGATGCTCTAACAGCAGCATCTGTCATCAAAGCTAATTCAATTATATTTTCAGAAGGACCGTTTGTAGATTGAATAATAAATACATCCTGACCTCTAACATTTTCTTCATATTTTACCCATATTTCACCATCTGAAAATGTCTTAATTGAAATATCTCCTAATTGACAATCAGCTGAAATAGCAATTTTTTTTGCTAACTCAGGATTACTTCTTCCACTAAATATTTTACGTTCTCTTTTCATTTAAACAACATTTGCTGGGGCGTAGGGACTCGAACCCCAACTGCCTGGACCAAAACCAGGTGTCCTACCATTAGACGACGCCCCAATTTTTATAATTTGACCAACAAATTAAATAGAGTGAGCAATATATGCCTTGTGCATTGGAGAGAAATGAGAAAATGCTTTTTTAACTTTAGCATTATCATCGAAAATCCCAAACACAGTCGAGCCAGAACCCGACAGACTGGCAAACTTTGCACCTAATGCAAAGAGTTCTTTTTTTATTGCACCAATCTCTGGATATGTTGGAAAAACAACAGATTCAAAATCGTTCTCAAAAAACTTTATTGTGTCAAGATCAACTACCTTTTCACTAAATAAGTCGGAAAATTTAGTAGGGAGTGTAGCATTATCCAATATATTTTTAAATTGTGAATATGCCCATTTTGTATCAATAGTAAGATCTGGAGTAATAATTAAATACCAGCCTTTTATTTTAGATTTTAAACCTATGAGTTTTTCACCTATCCCTTCACCAATTTGAGTGCTCCCTTTTATGAAAAAAGGAACGTCAGCTCCAATTTTTGACCCAATTTCTATCAAATTCTCATCAGAAACATTTAAATCATAAATTTTACTAATACTTTTCAAAACAGCCGCTGCATTCGATGATCCACCACCTAAACCGCTACCTCTAGAAATGTTTTTTGTCAGAACGATATCAATTCCTTTTATATCGTAAAGATCTTTCATATGATTGTATGCTATGACACACAAATTATTTTGATCATTATGCAACCAATTAACATTTGAGCTAAATTGACAACCCCTGATTTTTTTAGAAACTGTTAACTCATCATGTAAATCGATTTCCTGAAATATTGTGCTTATGTTATGATATCCATCGGACCTTTTATTTATAATTTTAAGTCCCACATTAACTTTAGCATATGAATTAATCTTAAAAGTCTTCATTAATGTCAATTATAGTTGCAATGGATATTACGCTCCAGCCTTTTGAATCACCAACATACCCTAAATAATCTGTTGTCGTAGCTTTAATGGAGACATGATTTTTATTTAGCTCTAATATTCTTGAAATATTATTACGAATTAATTCTATATATGAATTAATCTTTGGTTTTTGCAATATAACAGTACAATCAATATTGGAGATTTTAAACCCATTATTAATAAGAATTTTTTTTACTTCAATTAAAAATATCTCACTTTTTGAGTTCTCCCACTCATTTTCCTCACTAGGAAAATATTGACCAATGTCCCCCATCCCCGCAGCACCCAATAATGAATCTGCAATAGCATGAATTAAAGCATCCCCATCAGAATGGCCTAAAGAGCCCAAATTCGAATCAATTTTTATTCCACCAATATATAAATCAAAACCTTTTTTTAATTGATGAGCATCAAAACCTATTCCAGAACGAATCATAAATTATTCTCCCTTCACGATGACCTTTGCTAACTCCCAGTCTATTGCATTGGTTATTTTAAAATTAGACTGATCACCTTCAATTAATTTAATTTTAAAATTGGCTTCCTCCATTAATATACTCTCATCTGTAATGTTTAAATGTGAAAAATTCTTGATAGCATATAGAAGTTTATCCTTTTTAAAAGTTTGAGGGGTTTGTGCCATCCACAAAGATTCTCTATCAATTGTATTTTTAATTAGCTGATTATCGGCTTTTTTCACTGTATCAACAGCAGGTATTGCTATAATAGCACCATCAAATTCACTACAAGCATCAATTGAATATTTGATGTAAGAGGTTTTAATAAATGGCCTTGCTGCATCATGAATGCAAACAATATCATTTGCTTCTTTTACTGATTTGAGGCCGTTAATAACTGAATCTTTTCTAGATTCACCACCTGAAACTAATTTAATATTATCTTCTTTATTTAAAGATATGAAAATTTGAGATTTTTTTAAAGTTTCTAATGAATAATTAGGAACTACTAAAATTAACTCATCAACACATTCAGATAGAATGAAAGTATTTATTGAATAAACCCAAATGGGATTCCCATTGAGCTCTTTAAACTGTTTTATTTCACCAAATCTACTACCGCTGCCAGCAGCAAGAATTATCGCAGAGACTTTATTCAAATTTTTAAACTAATCGTTAAACAATTATCATAGCATCACCATAACTAAGGAATCTATAGTCGTTCTTTTTTGCTTCACGGTATGCCTTTTTTAACAAATCAATATCAGCAAAAGCACTTACCATCATCATTAGTGTTGATTTTGGGGTATGAAAATTAGTAACCATGGAATCGACCATTTTATATTCATATGGTGGGTAGATAAACTTGTCTGTCCAACCTCTTTTAGGAGAAACCATAAAGCCAGACACAACTACAGTCTCAAGAGCCCTGATTGTTGATGTTCCGACAGCAACAATTCTCCTGTGCTTTTTTCTAGCTTCATTGATAGCCATCGCAGTCTTTGGAGACACCTCAAAATATTCAGAATCCATTTGATGCCTATTTAAGTCTTCTACCTGAACTGGTCTAAATGTACCTAGCCCAATATGCAAGGTTATATATTCTATCTTCACACCTTTTTTTTCAATTTTCTTAATTAAGGCATCAGTAAAATGAAGTCCTGCTGTTGGAGCAGCAACAGCTCCGCGCTCAGTAGCATATACAGTTTGGTATCTTTTTTTATCACTAGGTTCAGGATCTCTGGTTATATATGGTGGTAAAGGAGAGGTCCCTATTTTTTCAATTATACTATGTAATTCTTCCTGACTTTCGGATTCAAATCGAACTACTCTTCCGCCTGAAACCGTATTATCAATAACATCACACATTAACTTTGACGTAAATACTAATTTATTGCCTATTCTAACCTTTCTAGCAGGCCTGACCATTACTTCCCATAAATTTTGAGCAAGCTCCCTTAATAAAAAAACTTCTACTTTTGCATCTGTTCTATCTTTCGTTGCAAACAACCTAGCTGGGAAAACTTTCGTATTATTTAATATCAATAAATCATTTTTTCTTAAGTGATCAACAATGTTACTAAATTTTTTATGCTCAATAGTTTTTTCTTCTCTATTGACAACCATTAATTTTGACTCGTCTCTTTTCTTACCAGGGTACTGAGCAATATATTTTTTTGGTAGGGGGTAATCAAAATCTCCGAGTTTAAATTTTTTCTTTTTTTCAATCATTAAATAAATCCTTTTGTTTATTATTGTTTATCGGTTTGTCAAGTAATTTATATGCTGACTCCTGAGCTACTCTACCCCTTGAAGTACGCTGCATAAAACCTTGTTTTATTAAGAATGGTTCATAGACATCTTCAATCGTAGCTGGATCTTCCCCAACCGCAACTCCAAGAGATTTTATCCCCACTGGACCGCCGGAAAACTTATCAATTAGTATTTCTAAAATATTCCTATCCATTATATCAAGGCCAAATTTATCCACGCCTAATTTATTCAAAGCCATGTTTGCAACATCATAACTTATTCGTCCATCTGCTTTCACTTGAGCATAATCTCTTGCCCTTCTTAAGATACGATTTGCTACTCTTGGTGTCCCTCGACTTCTTTTTGCAAGTTCCATAGCACCTTCATCGTCTATGTCAACCTCTAATATCTCAGCTGATCTACAAACTATATGAAATAAATCCTCAGCGCCATAATAATCTACTCTTAAGATAATTCCGAATCTATCTCTCAATGGAGAAGTTAAATTCCCTAGCCGAGTAGTTGCCCCAACTAAAGTGAAAGGATCTAAATCCAACTGGACACTCCGAGCACTAGGCCCTTTGTCGATCATAATGTCAATCTTAAAATCTTCCATAGCAGAATATAAATATTCTTCAACGACGCTATTAAGTCTATGAATCTCATCAATAAAAAATACATCTCTATACTGAATATTTGTCAACATTCCTGCTAAGTCACCGGCTCGATCAATTACTGGCCCTGAAGCTTGTTTAATATTTACATTCAGCTCTCTAGAGATGATATTTGCCAAAGTGGTTTTGCCTAAACCTGGAGGACCAAATAATAAAACATGATCTAGTGCCTCTTCTCTACCATTAGCTGCATCAATATACAATTTAAGATTATCGACAAGCTCTTTCTGCCCTATGAACTCATCAAACTTTAATGGCCTGAGAGATTTTTCTGCAATTATATCTTCTTCAAAGGGGCTAGGATCAGTGATAAATATATCTGTCATATAAAAAAATACTGTTAAAGCGACCCTAAAATTAAGCCTTCATGTGTCCGACACCAAGAACACTAATTTTATTTATTTTAAAATATTTTTTAGAAACTGACCTGTATATGATTTCTTATTTTCAGCTAAACTCTCAGGAGTACCACAAGATATTATTTGCCCTCCTTCATCACCTCCTTCAGGGCCTAAGTCTATTACCCAGTCTGATGATTTGATTACGTCCATATTATGTTCGATTATTATAACAGTATTCCCTCTATCAACAAGTTTCTGTAATACTTTAAGCAATATTCTTATATCTTCAAAATGCAAACCCGTTGTTGGCTCATCCAAGATGTATAAGGTTTTCCTTGTATTCATCTTTGAAAGTTCAGTAGATAATTTTACCCTTTGAGCTTCGCCGCCTGATAAGGTTGTTGCCTGTTGCCCAAGATGAATGTAGCCTAGGCCTACATCTTTTAATGTTTTTAACTTTTTGGTAATTGCAGGTATGTTCTCAAAAAATGTGAGAGCTTCGTCGACGTCCATGCTAAGAATGTCAGATATTGACATGCCTTTATATTTTATTTCTAATGTCTCTCTATTATATCTAGCCCCATTACAAATTTCGCAGGTAACATAAACATCAGGTAAAAAATTCATTTCAATTTTAATTATTCCATCCCCTTCACAAGATTCACACCTGCCTCCTTTAACATTGAATGAAAAACGACCAGGTTTATATCCTTTAACTTTTGAATCAGGTAATTTGGCAAACAAATCTCGAACAAAAGTGAAAAGTCCTGTATAAGTTGCTGGGTTTGATCTAGGCGTCCTCCCAATAGGTTTTTGGTCTATTTGAATGATTTTATCAATGAATTTCAATCCTTCAATTGAAGAATATTCTAAAGGATATACTCTTGAACCATTTATATGTTGAGCGATTATAGGATACAATGTTTCATTAATTAAGGTACTTTTACCACTACCTGAAACGCCCGAGATTGATATTAACTTTCCTAGAGGAAACTGAACATCTACATTTTTTAAATTGTTCCCTTTTGCTCCAAATAATCTAATTGATGAGGATACTCCATTTCTTCTATTCTCAGGTATTGCTATTCTTTTTTTACCAGATAAGTATTCCCCAGTAAGAGATTTTTCTGAATTGTATATGTCTTTTGGTTTGCCTGCAAAAACGACCTCGCCTCCAAGTTTACCAGCCTTTGGCCCAATATCAATGATAAAGTCTGACGATTCCATTGTATCTTGGTCATGTTCCACGACAAGTATAGAGTTACCTATATCACGCAAGGTTTTTAATGTTGAAAGGAGCCTCGCATTATCTCTTGAATGTAACCCGATAGAAGGCTCATCAAGGATATACAAAACCCCCATCAGTTGTGAACCAATTTGAGTAGCAAGTCGAATCCTTTGCGATTCCCCTCCAGATAAAGTTGCCGCAGATCTACTTAAAGTAAGATACCCAAGTCCTACATTGTTAAGAAATGATAACCGTTGATTAATTTCTTTTAGAATTTGATTTGCTATTTGCTTATCTTTTTCTGAAAGTTGAATCTTTTCAAAAAATTCTTGTAATTTTTTTACAGACATCGCTGAAATATCGCCTAAATTTTTACCGTCCAAAAGCACAGCTAAACTTTCTTTTTTTAATCTAGTCCCATTACATGCCATACAGTCTCTCATGCTCATAAATTGCTCTATCCACTCTCTCACACCGTTAGACTTTGTTTGTTTATATCTTCTCATCAAATTTGGTATTGCGCCTTCCCACCCTCCACTATATATACCAGACCACCTTTCGGAGTTATATTGCATTTGATATTCAGTATTACCGGAACCATAAAGAAGTTCGTAACGGGTATCTTTATCTAATTTTATCCAAGGTGTGGAAAAATTAAAGTTTAGATGTTTAGCTAAACTTTTTAAAATGCTACCATACCAATTCCCCCTAGGTTGCTCTCCTAAAGAAGCAATTGCGCCTTGCACTAAAGATTTGCTTTTATCAGGAACAACTAGGTCAGGGTTCACTTCCATGTGAGTCCCTATCCCTTCACACTTTTTACAAGCACCGAAAGGAGAATTAAATGAGAACATTCTTGGAGTTAATTCTTCAAGACTAACATTACATTTAGGACAGGCAAAATTTTCACTAAATATATGATCCTCTCCATTTATCTCATGGACAATTATCAATCCATCCCCTAATTTCATGGACAATTCTACAGATTCACTAATCCTTTCTTTCATGGAAGGTTCAACAATTAACCTATCAACAAGAATTTCGATAGTGTGTTTTTTATTTTTATCTAATTCGATTTTATCATCAACCTTATATACTTCACCATCAATTCTAATACGCAGGAAGCCTTGTTTTTGAATTTGATTAATGACACTTTTATGTTGCCCTTTTTTACCTCTAATAACTGGAGCTAGAATGAAAATCTTAGTTTTCTTTTTAATTTTGAAAATAGAATCAACAACCTGTTGAACAGATTGCTTTTTTATTGGGTCACCACATTTCCAGCATGTTGGCTGCCCAACATGTGCAAATAATAATCTTAAGTAATCATGAATTTCAGTTACAGTCCCGACTGTGCTTCGTGGATTTCGAGCACTTGCTTTCTGTTCAATACTTATAGCAGGTGACAATCCTTCAATAGTATCCATATCTGGCTTTTCCATCAATCCAAGAAATTGCCTTGCATATGTCGATAGGGATTCAACATATCTACGCTGACCTTCTGCATAAATTGTATCGAACGCTAAAGAGGACTTACCAGAGCCTGATAATCCAGTTATGACTACTAACTTATCTCTAGGAATGGCAACGTTTATATTTTTTAAATTGTGTTGCCTAGCGCCTTTAACGACTATTTCGGTAATTGATTTTGTATTACCGTATGTTTTTTTAATTTTAGACATCCTTTATATTACGTCTAATAAGAACCCAGCGCCAAAACTCTTAAGTAATCTTTTTTAAAAAATAAAAAATAACGTCATGAACTCTTTAAAAAACCATTTTTTAATATCTGTACCACACTTAAAAGATCCTTTTTTTGAAAAGTCTGTAGTCTATTTGTGCGAGCATGATAAAAAAGGCGCAATGGGTCTTATAATTAATAAGGCGATAAAAAAAAATAACATTACTTTAAAAGATACAAGCTCAGATATTGAGTTCAATAAATATCTTGAAGAAAATTATCTTCACATAGGTGGCCCAGTGCTAACAGATAAGATTCTTTTTTTGCATACAAATAATGATATAAGCAAATCAGTGCCTATCAGTGATGAAGTATCAATTTCAGGGAATATTGAGCTATTATCCTCAATTCAAAAATCAAAAGATGTTAAGAGCAAACTGTTCTTAGGACATGCAGGTTGGGGTAGTGGCCAGCTTGAAAGGGAAATAGAAAATGGAGATTGGCTAATTCAAAAATCAAGCACTTCTATAATTTTTGAGCAAGAAATTGATAACATTTGGGTCATTACAACTAACTCCCTAGGTATCGAAATTGGTGATATTAGTAATACTTCGGGCTATAGTTAACGCAACAATATGTATAAATATGCCCCACATCTTGCGGTAATATTTGCAGCCTTACTTTGGAGCGTTGATGCCTTACTAAGGCAATCACTCTACGCACTCCCAGCGCTTCTAATAATAACTATTGAGCACGGTGTAGGCACCTTAATTTTCATTCCTTTTCTAAAAAAATATTGGGATGATATAAAAGAACTTCTACAATCTGGATGGATATCAATATTATGGATATCTTTTTTAGGAGGAATGGGTGGCACATATTTTTATACAAAAGCATTGAGCTACGTTGGATATATTGATCTATCTATTGTGGTCTTGCTTCAAAAACTACAACCTGTTTTTGCTATGTCGTTAGCAGCCATTATCCTTAAGGAAAAATTATCCAAAAAGTATATACTATTAGCTTTTTTAGCAATCATTGGTGGCTATTTAGTTACATTTGGTAAAAATTCAGTGCCTAATTGGGATGATAATACTTTAATAGCTGCACTGCTTGCAATATTGGCCGCTTTTTGTTGGGGTAGTTCTACTGCTATAGCTAAAAAAGCTTTAGTCAGCTTGCACTACAGTGCAGTCACAGGATTGCGATTAGCCGTTACAACACTAATCAGTCTAATAATTATTATTATTTTTAATTTTGAAATTTTAAATGTTGATATATCATTAAATCAATGGAGTATGATAATCATCATTGTTCTTTCTAGCGGAACATTCGCTCTTTTTATATACTACTACGGCTTAAATAAACTCCCTGCGTCTCATACTACTCTTTTTGAACTGTTTTGGCCTTTGTCTGCTGTGATCATTGATTGGATAAGAAATGGTGAACCACTTGCATTCGTACAACTGCTTGGAGCTGCTTTTCTACTGCTATCAACTACTCTACTTGCACAAGAGAATTCAAATGAGTGATCTTAAAATCACCCATCATTATCAAAATCAAAAATTTAATAACATTCATGAATTTTTTTGGGGGTTTGGAAGCTCATTTCATACTGTTTATGCTGTCGTTCCTCTTTTTTTGAAAGAGCTAGGAGCCCCAGAAGTAATTGCGACATCTTCAGCAGGAATATTTTCTATCATAATTGCACTGCCAATGTTAATCATAGCAGCTTTGACTAGAAACATTACTAATACAAAAAGGCTCGTCATCAGCGTTCACTGCATAATTTTATTTGTGGCTTTTATAATGGGATATGTTTTTACATTTTCTGATATAATTAAAAACCCAAATGCTTGGAAAATTTACTTTACACTTTTTATCGCTTATGCTCTAGCAATTGGCATAATCATTCCTATTTGGGCTGACTTTTTAGAAAAAACTACAAACAAATCTTTAAGAGGAAAGTTTTTTGGTGTTGGATTTGCTTTCAATAGTATCGGTGCTCTTACAGGCGGAATTGCTTTAAAAAACATATTAGAAAAAAATATTCAATTCCCTAGAAATTTTGGTATTGGTTTCATCATTTTATTTTTCAGTTTAGCAATAGGCACCTTTGTTTTTTATTTTTACAAAGAAAAAGGAAATGAGATCAAAAAAAAGTCCTTAACAGCATTTAAAAAAGAAATAAAAGAGGTCATATTAAAAAGAACAAATTTTCACAGATATCTTTTTTCTAGAATATTTTACTGCGCAACTCTTCCTGCAATGGGTCTATACGCAGTATATTGCCAAAATAAATTCAACTTTAATATCAGCGAGGTAGGATTATTTACAATACTAAATGTCATTTCTATGGGAGTCTTTAGCTATGCGTCGGGGCACTTAGGAGATAAATATGGTCATAAAACAAGTATGCTTTTAGCTTATTTATTTCATTTTTTAGCAGTTGTTTCAGCACTATTCTCAAAAAACATGTTTATCGTATATTGTATATTTATTTTCATCGGTGCTGGCCAAGGTGCATTTATGCCATCTGCAATGAATTTAATTTACGATTTTGCTAAGGATAAAGATAAAAAAACATATATGGCTCTTATAGATTCATTTTTAGCACCATTTGCAATTTTATTTTTGTTAGGAATTGGATTTTTAATAAATAAAGGGCAATTCATTCTCTCATTCTATGTAATAGGCGCCTGTTTATTTATTTCTATAGTATTGTTATTATTTTTTGTTAAAGACCCCGGTTATAATAAATTACACATTTAATTGATTTTCTTCTTGATTTTAGAATGCATGAACTTCAATATTAAGAGCTTATAATTATGAATTTATATAAACAATATCTTAAACAAGGTATAATAGCGCTAGCATTAATTTCGATATATGCTTGCGAAAAAGATCCAGAACAACACCTTGAACTTGGTAATTGGTACCTTCAAAAAGGACTTATTGACGATGCTATTACAGAATATCGTGAAGTAAGTAGATTACTGCCACCAGATCATAGCAAATTAGACAGAGAACAATTTAAAATTTTAGGAACAGCCCACTTTAAATTGGCACTTTCTTACACAAAAAAAGGATGGTGGGAATACGCACTTAGAGAAGCAGAAAATAGTTTTGATTTATCTCCTTCTCCAGATACTCATGAGCTAGTAGAATTAATTAAAGAAAAAATACAACTTCAAAGTAAGAAGAGTTCTTCTTAAAATTTTTATTTAAAACGAGCCCGATCTGTGCTCACCTCCATCACAGTATATAATTGAGCAATTTATAAAATCAGCTTCTGGTTCCATCAATAACTTAACAGCATTAGCTACATCATTAGGTGTAGTTGTGCGACGCATAGGGTTTCTTTTCTTTGTATTTTCAACCCATGTCTCCCATCTATCTGTTATTTTTGTTAATGCACGAGTAGGTGTTATGCCTGCCTGAATAGAATTAGCTGTAATACCAAATTCACCTAACTCCCATCCAATCTGCCTAATTATTGCTTCCATAGCAACTTTAGCAACACTTACAGGGCCATACCCTTCCATCGCAAGATAATTCCCTTCGCTAGTTAACCCTATAATTCTAGAGCCATTAGAAAGCAGTTTTTGATTAAATAGTTTTTGCGTCCAGTAAAGTAACGAACTACCCATAACATGTACTGTCATATCCATTTGACGTTGCGTAACCGGTTTGTCTCCAAAAAAATTTGTTGTTGTGCCAAAAGCAATAGAATGCAATAATAATTTTAAGTGACCATCTCCAACTATCTCTTTTATTTCTGGAATATATTTTTCCATAGTTTCTTCAGATGCAGCATTTGTATTCCAATAGTGGCACATACCCCCATTTAATTCACTTACTTTGGAAATTGTTTTTTCTGCCTCTTTTTTTGTCTGACCTCGATCAAAATGAAAACCAAGTATTCCGTAACCTTTTTCAGCTAAGCTAATTGCGGTTGCTCCACCATGACCGGTTGATGCGCCTAATATCAAAGCCCATTTAGACATATATCCTCCAAATTTTTATCATATAAATTACCAAAATTTCAATTACTAAATAGATTCAAATGCTTAATTCATAAATAAGTAATAATTTATTTAACTAAATGAACTCGCAATAAAAGGAAAATAACCATATGAGTCAGAAAAATTCATTTAATAAACAAGAGCTATTATCTATGGCAAATGGAGATATGTTTGGTCAAGATAATGCCAAACTTCCTCTTGAACCCATGTTGATGATTGACAGAATTCTAAATATTAGCAAAGAAGGTGGAGCATATGATAAAGGCTCAATCCTAGCTGAAATGGATATCACTGAGGAATTATGGTTTTTTCATTGTCACTTCAAAGGAGACCCGGTAATGCCTGGCTGCTTAGGCCTTGATGGAATGTGGCAATTAGTAGGGTTCTTCCTCACTTGGAGTGGAGCAATTGGCAAAGGAAGAGCGTTAGGTGTTGGTGATGTAAAATTCCGTGGCCAAGTAAGACCATATCATAAAAAAATAATTTATAATGTTAGCATTAAAAAATTAATTACAAGATCTAAATCGATGATATGGGCTGATGCTGAAATGCAGGCTGATGATAAAAAAATCTATACAGCAAAAAATCTTCAAGTTGGAATCTTTGATAATTTAGTTTACGACTTCGGCAAAGATCCATCGCTAGATTCTTTTTAAATGTCATTACAATGTGGTATAGTAGGACTTCCTAATGTTGGCAAGTCAACCCTGTTTAATGCGCTAACAAAATCAAATGCTCCAGCTGAAAACTTCCCTTTTTGTACAATAGACCCTCATGTGGGCATCGTAAATCTTCCAGATGAAAGATTAAAAAAACTTAAAGACATATATAATCCTGAGAAAGTAATTCCAGCAACAGTTGAGTTCATAGATATTGCAGGATTAGTTCAAGGAGCAAATAAGGGTGAAGGATTAGGAAACAAATTCTTAGGCCAAATAAGAGAGACATCTGCAATCATTCACGTTGTAAGATGTTTTGATGATTCAGGTATTGTACATGTTAATGGGTCTGTTGATTCTGTAAGAGATGCTGAGATAATTGAAACAGAATTATTACTTTCAGATTTAGATTCGCTCGAAAGAAAATTTGATAAGACAAAACGTTTAGCAAAGAATGGAGATAAAAAATTAAAATTTGAAGCAGAGCTTCTTGAAAAACTAGTTAATCACTGCGGTGAGGGATTTTGGGCAAATAGCCTAGAGTATAACGCTGAAGAGGTAGAGGTATTGAAGACATTTCATCTTTTAACAAATAAGCCAATTCTGTACGTAGCGAACATTAGTGAAGAAGACATTGCTAATGATAATACCAATAAAAATCTAGAAGCATTAATTAATTATGCATCTTCAAAAAATAGTAGCGTTGTAAAAGTTTGTGCCTCTATAGAACAAGAAATATCAACACTGTCTAGAAAAGAAGAAAAACTTTTTCTGGCAGAATATAATTTAAATGAATCAGGATTGAATAAAATTGTAAAAACTAGCTTCGACCTGTTAGGCCTTCAGACCTATTTTACAGGTGGACCATCAGAAGTAAGAGCCTGGACAATACGGAAAGGCTATACTGCTAAACAATCAGCTGGCGTAATCCATAGTGATTTTGAAAGAGGATTTATCAAAGCCGAAGTATTCAGTTATGACGATCTAATATTGCATGGATCAGAAACTGCACTATCAAATTTGGGATTATCAAGAACAGAAGGTAAAGACTACATTGTAAAAGATGGCGATTGTATCTTTTTCAAATTCAATGTATAGAAATATCTATGTAGTAAACTACTCTTCGTAGTCGTCTTCATAATCGTCTTCATAATCGTCCTCATCATAATAATACTCAGGCGGGTAAGCATACACGTAAGGATTATTATATTGATGAGTAGCTGCTTCTTGGGCAAGACCCTTAGCTTTAGCTGTGGTATCTTCCTTATCTTGGGAATTCGCTTCTTGTTTTACAACAATAACTCTAGGGTCAGAAGAACTAGAACTTTGACCTTCGTTTTTTAAAGCATCCTCAACCCATTTTTTTTCCTGAACATTCAAATCATATGATGGATTAGTTTGTTGAATGATAGGCTGCCCCCTAAAAAGCATACCAGTAAGGACAGAAAAAAATAAAATAACTAAAGCAAAAAGTGAACCTTCAGATACGAATTCTACCCCTCCCCACATATTTTGAGAAACACCAAAACCCATGAAGACTCCTATTGATAACAGGACACCAAAAAAGATGATCAGATTTCCAAGATTAGATGGAGGTGAAGACTCCATTACAACCATATACAAGAACCAAACAAGAATACCTGCTATAGCAATGACAATACTAATTAAATATTCACCGAGAATTAGAGCAGTAAAAAACCCTATAATAGCCCCAAAAGGTATAATATACCCAACCCCGGATTTAACATCGTTTTTCATAACGAAACTCCGATTTTACCTACGAATTACATCTAAAATTGATTTATTTAAACACTAAATGCAAGTTTTTTTACTCAATAATTTCTGTAGAGATTTCACTAATTAATCAACAATTTTATATATATTAAAATCAAAAAAATATTAAATCTTATGAGTTCACAAAAGATAAGCATTGGGGTAATAGGTGTAGGCCACCTTGGACAGCATCATGTTAAACATTATAGTAATATGAATAATATAAACCTATTAGGTGTGTATGATAGTGACTCTGTTCGAGGTAAAATAATAGCAAATACCTATGATACAAAATATTTTGAAGAAGCAAATGAATTGATGCAAAAATGCGATGCAATATCAATAGTAACTCCAACCAAGTCTCATTATGATGTAGCAAATTCAGCAATATCTAATTTTAATTGCAATGTGTTTATTGAAAAACCTATTACTGAAACAATCATACAAGCTGATGAATTAATTGAAGAAGCAAAAAAGAGAGGGTTAATAATCCAGGTTGGTCATATTGAAAGATTAAACCCTGCGCTTAGAGTATTAGATAATTATAATCTAAATCCAAAATTTATAGATATTCAAAGACTTGCACCATACACTGTAAGGGGGACTGATGTCCCAGTTGTTCTTGATCTAATGATCCATGACATTGATATACTATTATCCTTAGTAAAATCAAAGGTGAAAAGTATTCATGCAAGTGGAGTTTCAATTTTAACTAATTCTGTAGATATTGCTCATGCAAGAATACGATTTGAAAATGGAACTGTATCTAGTATTACTTCTAGTAGGGTTGCAAAAGATAAAGTTAGAAAAATTAAAATTTTTCAAGAAAATTTGTATTCAACAATAGACTTATTATTATCTCAAACAGAAATATATAACATAACAAAAGATAAACATCTAATTGAAAATGCATTGCATATTGAACCATTCCCAGAAAAAAATGATAATAAATATATCATTTACGAAAAACCAGAAATTGACGAATATGATCCCTTACGCGCAGAGCTTGATAACTTTGTAAACTCGATACTAAAGAAAGAAAAACCCATTGTCGATGGTATTGCAGCCCGAAATGCTTTAAATGTAGTAATTAAAATTAATGATATGATCCTTAAGGATTTAAATTAATGGATATAAGAAACATATTTTTCAAATTTAGAAGCTATACACCAATACCAATAGCTTTAGCAATCATTTATAACAGCCAACCAATACTCCCTTTTAACGTATCAGGAATTTTACTAATAGCTGTTGGGGAAGTGATTAGAATAAATGCTGTTCGCTATGCTGGTGGAGCCACTAGAACTAGAAATGTAGGCGCCCCTTCTTTATGCACCTCAGGGCCCTATTCTTACACAAGAAACCCCCTCTACTGGGGGAATATAATTATTTATGCTGGTGTGGCATTTCTTGGGGGAGGACAATGGATGTGGCACCTTGTTACAATAATTATAATCTTTTTCTTAGTTCAATATTATTTCATCATATCTTTAGAGGAAGAAATACTCAAATTAAAATTTGGAGAGGAATATGAATCATATATTGAAAATGTTCCCAAACTTTTACCAAAACTTACACCTTGGGATAGCGGCAATAAAATTGAACCTCAAAACTTATATAAAACACTAAAAATAGAGAAACGAACTCTTCAAAACATTTTGTTAATTTTGATATTAATATTATTTAAAACTCAGATTATTTCTCTATTTAACTTTTTATGAGTGATAAAATTAGTACTTTCTTTATCTCTGTCGGCGAGCCTTCTGGGGATGTCCATGCAGCAAAATTAGTATTATCATTAAAAAAAATTTCTCCAAAGATAAAATTCATTGGAAATGGGGGAGACAAAATGATAGAGGCGGGTGTAGATGTAAAAAACCATATCGACACCATGTCAGTAATGGGTTTTGTAGAAGTATTAAAAAACTACAAAAGTCTATCTAAAATTTTAAATAATACAATTTCTGAAATTAAAATTTCTAAACCTGACAAAATACTACTTGTTGATTATCCGGGATTTAATTTGCGTTTAGTAAAAAAGATAAAAAATTTAAATATCCCTATTACTTATTTCATCCTGCCCCAAACATGGGCCTGGAAAGAAAATCGAATCTTTTTTATGAAAGAAACAATTTCAAATTTTATATCTATTTTCCCATTTGAAACTAATTGGTATAAATCGAGAGGATTGAAAACATACTATCCAGGACATCCTTTTTTAGATGATGACTATAAGCAAGGTAAGGATAAATTTTTCCTTAAAAAACACAATTTAAAAAATAATGATTCGTTATTGGTTCTACTTCCAGGTAGTAGGCAGCAAGAAATAGATAATCATTGGCCTGTTTTTTTAGAAACCATCTTTTTATTGAAAAAAAAATTACCCTCACTAAGATTTTGCCTTGTTAAATCTACTAATGTAATTATTAAAAATATTCCAGATTTTTTAATAATTGAATCTTCTGTTACCAATGCACTTAAGCATGGGACTGCGGCAATTAGCAGCTCTGGTACTGTAAATCTTGAATGTGCCCTAGCAGAAATACCAACTATAGTTTGCTATAAAACCTCATACATTAATTGGATGATTTTCAAAATATTTGGGAAAGTAAATTTCATATCAATAGTAAATCTAATTTCAGAAGAAAAAATTATACCTGAACTTATTCAAAGTGATATGACTTCAAAAAAAATATTGCCCCCCTTACTTGAATACCTCTCACCATCATCAAAAAAGCGAAAAGAGACTATAGAAAAATATAAAAAAATAAGAACAAAGTTAGGATCTCCAGGTGTGTTTGATAGAGCTGCAAAACATATAATATTAGAAAAAGATAATGAAAAATAAATACGATAACTTTTTACTTTCTGTACAAGCAAGCTTGGCAAAGTGGATATTGTATTTTTTTTATAAAACAAATAAATGGGATGTAAGAGGCTCTAACAATTTCAAACTTCCGTTAAAAAATAAAAAAAGTATTATTTTATCTTGCTGGCATGGACAACTATTAACTCCATTTATGCACCTAATGAACAAGAAATTTTATGGCTTGGCAGGGTTAAATAAAGATGGAGAATTGATATCGAGAATAGGAATTAAACTTGGCTGGAAAATGCTTAGAGGTTCAAGCTCTAAAGGAGGATCTAAAATATTTGTTAAAATAGTTAAAATACTAAGGCAACCTTCTTCTCTCGTTGGTATAACGCCTGATGGCCCCAAAGGACCAGAAAGAATCCCTAAACCAGGTGTTATAAAAGCAGCTCAAAAAACGGGGGCATTAATAATTCCTGTTTCCGCAATATCTACAAAAAATTGGCAGTTTACTAATTGGCATACATTTTTTTTAGAAAAACCATTTGGTAAAATTTTTCTCCAATATGGTGAGCCATTGCAGCTTGATCCTGAACATGATTTTGAGACATGTAAAAAATTACTCTCTGATGCGATGGATAAAGTTGAGAGTACGAATAAAGAATATGCTAAAAACAACACTTAGATTACTATTATATCCATTATCGTTTTTGTACGGATTGATCACAACATTAAGAAATCATTTGTATGATACAAATAATTTTAACGTCAATAAATTGCCATGTAAAGTCATTAGCATAGGAAATATAACTACTGGCGGGTCTGGCAAAACACCAACTGTAGAATTTTTAGCTTTGCATTTACAATCAATTGGGAAAAATGTGGGTATTATTAGCAGGGGATATGGCAGATCATCAAAGCATGTAAAATTAGTAACTGATGGGATTGATAAACCCAATTCATGGGAACAATATGGAGATGAAGCCTTCTTACTATCGCAAAATTTAAACTCTATACCCATAGTTGTAGGAGAATCAAAATATGAAGCTGGACTCAAAATTACATCTGAATTTGATCTTGATGTTATCATAATTGATGATGGATTCCAACACCGGTCACTTCATAGGGATTTGGATATAGTTTTAATTAACAGTAAGGATAATAAGAGAACTCATAAAATACTTCCAATAGGGAATTTAAGAGAACGAATAAACGGATTAAAAAGAGCTGACTTGATAATTTATACAAAGACTAATGTGCATAACAATTTAGGCTATTTGAACAGGTTACTAAAAAATGTGAATGTAGAAAAAATAAATAGTGTGTTAGAACCCAAATCAATGCTAATTGGGAAAGATAAGCAGGAAATAGATAAAGCAAATTTAAAATCAAAAAACATATATTTACTATCTGCCATCGGGGATAATAAAGGGTTTAAAAAAACAGTAGAAAAAATCGGTGCGAACATTGTTGGCCAAAGCAAGTTTTTGGATCATTATAAATTTAAAACTAGTGACTTACAAAAAGTACAAAATGATGCAAAAAAATTTAGCGCAAACTATATCATCACAACTGAAAAAGATTTGGTAAAAATACCAGATATCAATCCTAAAATTCCTGTGTACGCATTAAAAACAAAAATGCATTTTTCACCTGATAATAAATTAGAAGACAAAATAAATAGTTTATTTATCTAGTTCATTTGCCCAGCGCCCCAAGCAAAAACAACACCAACAAAAGTTAACATCAAAGGCCAACCACTATTTACTAATTGTTTTGCACTTGGATCGTAAAATACATGGACTTGGAAATCATGAGTTGTCGTTGCTCCATGCTCGTCAACCGCCATTAAAATAAAGTCATTTACACCATCTTGGTTCTTTCTTGGGGTCCACTCAAGAGTAGCAGTTCTTCTATCAAATTTTGCAAATTTAGGCAATCGTACTGCACGATATGTTACTCTATCTCCATTCAAATCTTCAGTGGTTAACTTATACCTCCAAGTATGACCAGTAAGACCAACAGGCTTTGGAGTTGAAATAATTGAAGGTGGGTTGTTTATAAATATTCTTCCAGATTGAATATCGGTTCCATATCCATCTGTAACAGAAACTTCAAAATCATTATAATTGATTTGTGCAGCTTTTGGAACCCATAAGATTTTTCCGCTCTTATCAAGCTGCATACCATGAGGGCCTTTAATTAAATTATATTTCAGGTTAGCACCTTCATTTAAATCTTCAACCCTAACTTGATATTTAAATAACTCTCCAACTAAAGCCATTCGAGGTGTGTTTGAAATAATTGTAGGTAAATGATTTGAATACACTTCATATATCTGTTCATCTTTTGTGTAACCATCAGAAACCATTACAGAAATTCTATGCATATCTGTTTGAGATTTTTTAGGTGTCCATTTTATAGCACCAAGAGATTCATCAACCTCCATACCTTCTGGAAACTCAGTCAAAGTAAAGCGCACAGGGTTCACTCTTTCTACAAGTATTCGAGGCGGTTTACCCTTATTACCCTGAAAAAATTCCCATAAAAAATCTTTAATCTTTATTGTTCGACCATTTATTGTTGAGGTAATGACCCAAAGTCTATTATCTTCATAAAACACAGATTGAACATATCGCTTCAAATTGACTCTAGATACTAATGTATCTGCAGGATATTTTGGGTTGACGTAATAAACTTCTTTCGCATTATACCAGTCTCCAAGAAACCTATCAATATTCTGAATTACAACATCATCTGAAATATTTATACTATATATTTTAGTGTTAATTACATCATCAACTTTTACAACTTTATCAAAAGGCAGCAATGCGCCTTTATTCCTATCAACTGTCATTAGTTTGTACGTGTATTCGTCACCAACTGTTGCAGTCATTGTAGGCACAGAAACTATTTTAATAGGAGCGTTCACAAAAAATTCTGATTCAATAAACTTACTAAGATGGCCATCTGAAATTTCAATTCTAAGTTTATGAAAATCTACTTGAGCAGTAGAAGGTTCCCAATTTAAACGCCCTGTGCGTGCATCCATTCTCATTCCTTCAGGGAGTATATGAGCAGTATAAATGAGTTTATCATTCTTATTTGGATCTTGAGCCATTAAATCAAAATCCCAAATAGCACCTACATTTATCTTTGTCATTGGAGCTGGCGCCTTTTGAATAACTGGAGGATGATTTACAAAAACTTTAACAAACTGAGTGTCTGAAGCAACTCCATGAGTAGAGACCAAGGCATACTCAACTGTATCGATCTGTGTTTCATTTGGGACCCAAGTTAATAATCCAGATTTCTTATCTACCCTCATCCCACTAGGACCATAAAACAATTTATAATTTGCATCTTGACTAGTTCTTTGTCTCCAAACTTTTACATCATAATCATACTTCTCCCCAACTGTGGCCATTGTTGGCGCTTTTGATAAAATTCTAATTCCAGATCTAGCAGATAATTGAAATTCTTGGACATCTCTCTCAAATCCATCAGAAACCACTAATCTGACATCATACTGTTCAGCATTTATGCTATCAGACTTCCAATAAAGAACACCATCATTTATTGTCATACCAGGCGGAGCGACCTCTAAAAAGAATTGCAACGATGCATCTTTATTTCTATCTCTAACTATAGGTTCGTACTGGAATACTCCACCAGCTACAAACTCTGTACCTAAAGGTTGAGTTAAAAATCTTGGCGGATCATTTACGTAGATCCAAACTTGTTCATCTCTGCTTTCAAGAACTGGAACAGTTTTATATTCTTGATTAACACTGCCAGAAGCTGATAAGGCTTCCATAATTTCATCAACTTTTACCCTAACTAAATATGATACTGGAAAAGCATCTAACTGCTCTTGATTTGGCACCCATCTAATTGTTTGACTTTCATAATGAAAAAACATTCCTTTAGGCGGCGGAACTTGCCATCTAAAACTATGAAATGCTTCTGTAGTATCCCTCAATAACATATACTCAAATGGTTGATTTAAGGTTAATATGTATTGAGGAAGAACATGCTTAGGAAGTCGCTGACCTATCATCTCTTCCTCTTTTAAAGTTTTTGGACTTTCTAGAGTTCGAATGACCTTCTTCGGTGGTACTGATCTAGGCTGTTCTTTCAAAACATCGCCTTCAATGACAGAAGGATCCAGCGCTTGAGGGACGCTTTGAATTCTTTGTTCGCCTAATTCTGTAATTACTTCTTCTTCAGGTTGTGGCAATTGAGGAAGTTGCTCTGGGATTACTTCAACATAAATTTCGGGGACTTCAGGCTGTATGTCCTCTATATTTGATAATAAGTCAGGTAACTGTTCAGTAATAAAATCTGTGCTTAATAAAAATCCTTGGTCGTATTCGGCAGATTTCTTACCAAAATCTAAAATGAATATTGAATTACTATTACCGTCCCAACCTGAAACCATTGTGCTTCCAGTATATTTACCAAGTTTAGTCAAAGGAAGCATAGAAAAGACTTGCATCTCTTCAGGTACTTTCGACATAACATTTCGAACGCTTTCCATGCCCCCATCTTCACCTGAAATCATTGTTAAGGCATTAATATCAGATGAAAGCATAAGCAAATCTTTATAATTATCTTGGTTAAAATCTGCTATTTCAATTTGAGTAAGAGGACCTGGTTGGACAGGGACTCTTTCAATGACTAAGGTAGCAGGAGTTAAAGTCAATGCTATAATATCTCCAGATCTGAATGGTGCTAATACGTCTTTAAATCCATCAGCATCCCAATCAGTAAGTTGGAAAGAGTTATGTAATATTCCACTTATACCTTCAAAATTTTTTCTAATCAAAGGCCCAGAATCAAATATGCCACCAATATTGTAAAATGGCTGCGCTTTTATTGTATTGCCTTCAGGACTAATAGCTAATAAATCTTCATATCCATCATTATCATAATCCACAACCGCTGAATACAACAACCCAGACCCAACTAACATTTCATCAGGCCTAATTTTTTTAATAATCACCAATCTCCCTTGGCTGTCTAAATCTAAAATTGCAAAACCTCTATAAGGACTACCTAATGATAAAACTAATTCTTGATCACCATCAGCATCATGATCTAACATAGAAAAGTTATTACACCTTAAAGACCGATCTTGCTTTCCAATATCTAGCGTAATTGAAGGTAACTCAGAAAAAGAGCCATCCTCCCAGCTATATACAGCTACAAAAACATGAGGCGTAGAGTTCGTGCCGAACCTAGAAAGATTCATTGCAATGATTAAATCTGGGATTCCATCACCATCTAAGTCACCTATTTTTGCATCAACAAAATAACCATCTAGTTCCTTTGGAGCATCAAATTCCCATATTGATGATTGATAGCCATCTTGATCAACCTCATTATATTTTACAACTGTTGGGAAAACATTTTTATCAGGATCTAGTTCAAGAGAGATAAACTCTAATAAATTATCTCCATCTAAATCATAAGACCCTTCAAGATGTACAATCTTCTGCGCATTCAAAAATGATAATGCTGGAATAATTATAGCAAACAAAATTATTTTATGATTAAAATATTTCATATTGTTGTTTATCGGTTTTCCTCAGGCTTATTTGTATTAATCTCGATTGATTCTGGTAAAGCATTCTTTGCACTTTCAAGATTTAAAGTATCCGATTTAGAACTTGAGATCGCGTTTTCTATATCAGGATCAGAAGGATTATCTACCGGGCCTTGTGGTTCAGGAGCAGTCGTTTCTAATTTAGCTTTAGAATTTGTAATGATGCCCTGACCCTCTGGGTAAATTCCTTTTAAAGGATCCACAGGAATATCAGGATTTTTTTGATCAAACTGAGCTTCTGGAATTCTTCTTTCATGAGAAACTTTTGGCAACTTACCACTAGGGCCAAAGAGAGGTTCTTCTAGATATGCACCTTGAAGTAAATTAGTCTTTAGGGAATCTGAAAACTCTTCTTGAATCAATCTAGAGAACATAGCAGATGGTTCAAGATAACCAGCAATATCAAATTGAGTAGTTATTTTTTTAGAACCATTTTCACGAACTTTAACTTCTCCTCTAATGGCCTGCAAAGTACCTTCATTTAAAAAAACAGCCAGAGATTGAGATGGGTTCGAAGGGGTGGTTGCAGATAGGTAAAGCCCCTGGTAATTTGCACTATCTCCAGAGTCATCAAAAGAAAACTTAATCAGCTTATCTTTAAAATCCATACCTAAACTGGTCGGGAAACCTTCAAAAAAGTAATCAGGAAATTCAAATAACTTTGGATCAAATGCTTCTGGTTGATAAGATTGAGAGATTGAATCTGCTTCTGGTGAAATAGACATAAAGATAATATTGGTCTGCATATCATGAACCATTGTAAGAGTAGTTATACTATCAGAGACTTGCTCTTTTAAGGTATATGCAAAATCGTAATCATTCCCCCTGCGTAAAAAATTTGTATTTGCAGACACGCTATGCTGGAAATGAGTAGCTTCTCCCATTGGAGGAACTTGCATGACATTTATTCCAAATGGCGCTTCACCATCAAACACATATCTATCTTTATTCCCCTTCGATGGCGTCATTACCATTACATAATAAAGGTCAATACCAGTTTTTTCTTCTTGTTTTTCAGACAAGCCAAGGGATTCAGGGACAAGGACATTTCTTAATGTATCCTCCCATGTTTCTGCTATAGCAACAGAATCAGAAGGCCCGAATACTGTCCTGTGGAATGCAATTTCTTTATCTTCATCTGGTATTGGATTTTTAAAAATAGAATCATTTAAAGAAAGCAACGTAGAGTCTAGCTGTTCAACTTTAACTGATGCTTTTGCAGCCCATATTTCACTACTCATATCAGAACTTTCAGCAGGAATATCAATTCTTTTACGATCTTTAGGCTTTTTCACTATCCCAGCTTCATTTAAATAATCAACTAAAGTAGGACCATCAATAGGCTTTTTAACTAAACCAAACTTTTTTAGATCATTATCGTTAACATAATCTTCTTTAGTAATGGTCTTATCATAAAAGCCAGATTCTATTCTATTGTTCACTAAATCTAGAATTTCTGATTTATCTGGATCTTCCATTTCTAAAAACAATTCTTCATGTGAGAACTCTGAATCATCTATCTTTACTTTACCTGATTTAACATTAAGTATTTTTACTTCACCTGTTCTAAATGGTATCAATAACCCCTGCTCACCTTTTTTTAAATTATTATATGATTGAACTTCAGCTCCAATGATTCCTCTAGCATTACCCAAACTTAAAATTTCAGTTGTTACATGTTTAAAATTTTCACTTGCATTAAAAACAGCAACCTTAAGAGTATTTATTTCTGCTGATAATTGCGCAACATAATTACCACCAAATGAAACAAATCCACCTGAATACATATGGCCAAAACCATTCTGTATTAATGGCTCACTTAAAACCTTGGCATTTTTAATTTCCAATTGTTCGTTTTTAACATGAGGATTAAAAACTAAAGTCTTCCTAACAGGAGTACCAAATGAAACGGAAAGTTGTGATGAACTTCCATAAACTATTGATAGGTTTAATGGCCTGATATTTTCAAACTCAAGACCAGACTGACCAGCAATCAGCGGCCTATTTGAAAAACCTTTCATTGTACCCTGAAAAACATAAAGCCAACCATCATCATTACTATCTGCATTAATTTTTGAAGATGCGATAAGATCTGGCTGACCATTGTTATCAATGTCTAATATGGAAACATCTGTAAAATAGGTCCCTTGAGGAAGGATGTAGGACCAAACAGTATCACTTATCACCTTACCTTTGAATTCAATCAACGCAGCCATCCTATCAGAACTACTGATAACTAGGACCTCTCTATGACCATCACCATCAAGGTCATAAAGACCACTAGCCCTATTTAGTTGACCACCTAACAATGATTCATAGCACAATACAGATACATAAATGCACCAGTAAATACCAAAAATAATGTTATTTTTCCGCATCATTATACTTTCTGCCTTGAACAATTATCCACGTCAAGACGTATCTATTTTACAGGAGATTATAGAAATAAACTCCCTTACCTCGCTTACTTTAGCAAAAAATATAGGTTAAAGAACCATTTTTTCCAAGAAAAAGACCAAAAATTAGTTTTTTTATTTTTGATCAAAATTCAGCATATATTTTCTTTTGTATTTAATGGATAGTACATAAATTGACTAGATTTCATATACATTGCGGAGAGGTCTTATATTGTGAAAAAAATAATTACAAGCATAACATTCTTTATAACATCCCTTTACAGTCAATTTGATCTATATCCAGTCACTGACTTTTTTGGTGGTGGAATAGGGTATAGCCCGATGTATATAAGCATTGAGGATTTCCCGGCTACCGACCTATTAAAAGACTTAGGATTAGATCCTAAAAAATTCGATTCTCCTTTTGTTGTGCACGGCGGAGAGGGCTTTGCTCACATGACAGGAAAATGGAGAATTGGAAGCTACGCTGGTGTTGGTAGCTCAAGCATTAGCACAGTCACTAATGTTCGTTTATTTGTAGATGCAGATGGAGATGGTGTTCTCGATCAAAATGAAATCGATAATTCAGTTGATTACGATGGTAACTTTGACCCATCAATAGAAGCAAAGATTACTATTTCACTTGGTGCAGCATCCATAGAATATGTTATGCCTGTATTTCAAGATCTTGAGATTTCTGCTGGAGCCATGATGGGGCTTGGGAGAATGAATTTATCTATTGATCAATATGCGGCAAACCCTAAATGGACTGAAATGTTTGATTTTTCATATGGCCCTAAAGTACCTGGCGTAGACGCTGATTCTAATTCAACTGTGAATTATTATTACGCTGTCGATAACCTTGGTAACCCAATTTCGGGGTTCAATGCAGCAAATGCACCGGGAGTAATGTCTGATCTAAGTGGTACATTTTTTAATTTTCAACCATATGTTGCTGTTAAATGGCAACTTCTCGATAGAGTTGGTCTAAGAATTAGTGCTGGATTTAACAAAGGAACTATTGGTCAAGGTCGTTGGAAACTTAACAGTAGATACCTTATCGGAGACTCTGATGAGTACACTTTAAGCGGTGTTACATTTAGGACTATGCTATATCTTGGGTTATAACCCTCTTTTCAATTTAATTCATTAAATAAATGTCAAAAAATCAAGTCAATCGTATTTGGCCAATGGTTACCTCTGCCATATTTGGGTTTATAATTGCTGTCATAATTTTTATGCCAGAAGCATATTCTAAAAACAAAAACATATATAAAATTTTAAAGAATAAAATAATGGTCATGCAGCAAATAATATCTTATGTTGATCACTTTTATTTTGATGCCGTTGATATGGATAAGATAATGGATGGTGCTTTCCATGGATTAATGGAGGAACTAGACCCACATTCGACTTATATACCAGCTAAAGAGCAAGAAAATATAGATGAGCTATTTAGAGGTAATTTTCAAGGAATTGGGATTGAGTTTGATGTGCTTCATGGTTATATAACAGTGATTTCGCCAGTTCCTGATAGTCCATCGGACTATGCTGGACTTCAGTCTGGCGATAAAATAGTTGCAATTAATGGAGAAGATGCTTACAAAATAACAAAAGATGAAGTTGTAAAAAAACTTAGGGGAAGAAAAGGCACTAAAGTCGATATATCAGTACAACGTATTGGTCAAGAAGAACCTTTTAATGTTACTATAATTAGAGACGACATTCCAATATATAGTGTCGGAGCGGCTACAATGCTTGATGAAGATACTGGGTACATATTATTGAGGAGATTTTCAGCTACCACTATTGATGAAGTGAATAAGGCCATTGATAAACTAGATAAACAAAATTTTAAAAAACTAATTTTTGATTTACGCGGTAATAGTGGTGGATATTTAGAGCAAGCAGCAGCAGTATCTAATTTATTTATTTCAACGAAGGACACATTAGTTTATACAAAGGGAAAGATTTCAGATTCAAATCAAGCTTTCATCTCCGATCCAAAAAAAGGGAGAGATGATTTTTCACTTATAGTCTTAATAAACCGAGGTTCAGCTAGTGCGAGCGAAATAGTTTCTGGTGCAGTCCAAGACCTTGACAGGGGATTGATTGTTGGCGAAACTAGTTTTGGAAAAGGATTGGTACAAAGGCAATTGCCACTAGAAGGCGGCTCTGCGATTCGAATAACAATGGCAAGGTATTATACCCCAAGTGGTCGCTTAATCCAAAGACCATATGAAGAAGGTGATGACTTGACGTACTACAAAGAACTCTATGCCAACGACAGAGAGTCGGTGTTAGATAGTCTTAGAAAATTAAGGCCTCAATACAAAACAAGAAATGGCCGCACAGTGTATGGCGGAGGCGGAATAACGCCAGACAAATACATCCCATATGAAAGTAAACTAACAAAAGAAACGCAAAAGCTTTTACGTAACCCTGAAAGACCGATCTTTAATTTTTCTTCTTCTTATGCTACCCAGAATGATTTAGGATATGATTCTTTTACAAAGTTCAAAAAGAACTGGAAAGTAAATCAAGCTATGTACTCACAATTTTTAGATTATCTTGATAGTGATTCTATTTCTTTTATCGCAGACTCTCTTGAAATAGATAGGACATTTATTGATAATAGAATAAAAAGTGAGATTGCTGGGACGATATGGGGCAAAGATGAATCTGCTAGCATAAGACTAGCTCTTGATAATCAAGTTTCTGAAGCGCTAAAATATTTTAACGAAGCTAATGCATTCTTGGGTTACCGTAATTAAATTATAAGCTGATTATAAATAAAATTGGATATTTAAATTTTCTAAAAATATAAACTCATAATTATGGAGGTAATAAATGGTTGATTTTTTTGTACAAGGTGGTGGCTTTATGTGGCCAATTCTTATAGCTCTGCTATTTGGCTTAGCTGTAGTAGGTGAAAGAGCCTATTCACTAGTTAATTCAAGCTCTGATACAAATAAGTTTTTTGAAGATGTGAAAAGTGTTTATGATGACTCAGGAAAAGATAGAGCTATCGAGCTTTGTGAATCTACACCAGGGCCTGTTGCATCAATATTTTTAGCTGGGCTTTCAAAAATGGGGAAACAGAAAGAAGAAATTGAAAAAGCAGTACAAAATGCCGGTGGTTTAGAAATGGCTTTTCTTGAAAAAAATATGATCTGGATTAACTCAGTAATTACCATAGCACCTATGCTTGGTTTTACAGGAACTGTTGTGGGTATGATTAAAGCATTTGAAGATATTAAAATGGCCAACGATATATCTCCTGCTGTTGTTGCAGGTGGTATTTCTCAGGCTCTTTTAACTACAGCCTTTGGTCTTATTGTAGCAATGATAATGCAAGTTTCACAAAACTTTTTTGTATCAATGATAGATAAGCTTATTTTAGACATGGAAGAGCAATCAATCAAAATTGTAGAATATTTACAAGACTCAAAATAATTTTTGTTGAATGATTAGAAATCGTCGTTTTAAAGGGGGAGAAATCCCAACTGGATCCATGGCAGATATAGCTTTCTTGTTATTGGTATTTTTTCTTGTTACCACAACAATAGATACCGACAAAGGCTTAGGCATCGTGCTCCCACCAGCAGGCGATGTTGAAATAGAAATTCAAAAAAAGAATATTCTTAACTGTCTAATTAATTCACAGGGTAAGGTTCTACTTGACGAAGAGCCAACAGATATAGAACAAATTAACAGAATTGTTAAGAAGAGATTGAGTCAAAACCCACTATTGATTGTTTCTGTTAAAGCTCATCCCAAAACTGCTTACAGTGATTATGTTAGAGTAATAGATCAATTAAAAATTGCAAATGCAAAAAAGATATCCATAGCAAATTCAAACTAATGAACTTTTCAAGAAAAACACAATTATCAAGCGAAATACCAACATCATCAATGCCTGATATTATATTCATGCTTCTAATATTTTTCATGGTCACCACGGTTCTGCGTGAATACTCTGGACTACCGGTAAACATTCCAAAAGCTGAAAAGATAGAAAAATTAAAAGGTAAACGTCACACTGCTCACATTTGGGTTTCCAAAGAAGGACTAGTATCAATAAATGATAGACTTTTTGCGGTACAAGATGTCGCTAAAATAATGTATGAAAAAAGAGTGTCAGATCCGCAACTAATTGTTTCTCTAAAAGCTGATGAAGAGGCGAAAATGGAACTCATTTCCTCTATACATGAAGAGCTAAGAGAAGCGGATGCTTTAAAACTTAATTATAGTACGAAAACACTAGTTCGCTAATGAAACTAAATACAAACCCATTAAAAGGTAAGTATCCAATAACTGTTAGAATTGCTGGGCTTTGCGGTATATTTAGTTTAGTATTAATATTTTTAGTATTCCCAAGATTTGTTACAGAATCTGAATTCGGTACTGTGGATCAAATTGTAATTGAAAATATCGACATCCCCCAGACTCAACAGATCGATAATACTCCTCCACCAGCAAGGCCTTCCATACCAGTACCTACAGATGATGAAGATATTGCAGATGATGTAACATTGGATGATCTAGATTTTGATGATTTTGAAGCTTGGGATGCTCCTCCTGCACCTAGTGGCCCAAAAGTAAAGTTTATTCCTTACGATGATCCTCCAAAACCAATAAGCGCTATAAGACCGGTATACCCCGAAATTGCTCAAGAGGCTGGAATAGAAGGAGTCGTTGTAGTTCAAGCATTTATAGATCAAAAAGGAAGAGTGAAAGAAACTATTATCCTAAAAGGGATTCCAAATACTGGGCTTGATGAAGCAGCAATGGAGGCAATTAGAAAAACAAGGTTCAGGCCTGCGAAGCAAAGAGAAAGAGCTGTTGGCGTTTGGATTTCAATACCAGTTAACTTCAGATTAAAATAAAAGCTGCTAACCTTTGATGTTAGCTCTGTGATATTCCCAGTTCATCTTTCTTATATATTCTTGGGAAATTTCTTTAGGACACTCAGCTTCGCATGCTCCAGTGTTTGTACAATGCCCAAATCCCTCTTCATCCATTTTATCTACCATTGCCACTACTCTTTTGTCTCTCTCAGGTTGTCCTTGTGGCAATGAAGCTAACTGCGATACTTTAGCCGAAACAAATAAACTAGCTGAAGCGTTTTTGCAAGCAGCAACACATGCACCACATCCAATACATGCAGCAGCATCGAATGCATACAAAGCATCCTCTTGCGAAATTGGTATAGCATTACCATCTGGTGCACTTCCAGTATTTACGGATATGTACCCACCAGATTGTATAATTCTATCAAATGGAGTTCTATCTACAACTAAATCTTTAATAACAGGAAAAGGTTTTGCTCTCCACGGTTCAATTACTATATTGTCTCCATCTTTGAAATGATACATATGCAGTTGACAAGTAGTTGTCCCTTTCAGAGGACCATGGGGCTTGCCGTTAATCACCATAGAGCAACTGCCACAAATTCCTTCTCTACAATCATGATCAAAAGCAATTGGCTCTTCTCCTAACAAAATTAAACGCTCATTTAAAACATCTAACATCTCTAAAAAAGACATATGTTCATTGAGCCCAGGGACATCATAATCAACAAATCTGCCCTTATCTTTAGAGTCTTTTTGTCGCCAAACTTTCAATTTAATTGTTAGCTCTTTCATTTATTTATAACTCCTTTGAGTAGGGGTTACCTCTTCATAATTTAAATTTTCTTTATGCAATTCTGGCTCCTTGTCATCTCCTTTATATTCCCACGCAGAAACAAACGTATAATTCTCATCATCTCTAAGCGCTTCCCCCTCAGGAGTTTGGTGCTCTTCTCTAAAATGACCTCCGCATGATTCTTCTCTATCCAATGCATCATAGATCATAAGTTCACCCAATTCAATAAAGTCAGCAACTCTTCCCGCTTTTTCAAGCTCTGGGTTTAGGTCATTATCAGAGCCAGGTACAAAAATATTTTGCCAAAAATCTTTTTTAAGGTCTTTTATCTGAGTTAGTGCATTTTTTAAATCTTTTTCATTTCTAGACATTCCACAGTTGTCCCACATAATTTTACCCAATTCCCTGTGCAAGCTCTCTACACTTTTTTTACCTTTAATATTGAGTAATTTTTCATTCCGTTTTCTTGTTTTTTCTTCGGCAATAACAAAGTGTTCATCTTCTGTTGATATTCTATCTGTTCTAATTTCTTTAGATAAATATTCTCCAATAGTATAAGGCAAAACAAAATAACCATCAGCAAGGCCTTGCATCAAAGCAGAGGCGCCTAACCTATTTGCTCCATGATCTGAAAAATTTGATTCTCCGATTGAATACAGTCCAGGTACAGTAGTCATTAGATTATAATCTACCCATAAACCACCCATAGTGTAATGTACTGCAGGATAAATTCTCATCGGCGTTTTGTATGGGTCTTCACCTGTTATTTTATTATACATTTGGAAGAGATTCCCATATCTAGACCTCACAGTCTCTTCACCTAAATTATTAATAGCATCCTTAAAGTCAAGATACACAGCCATTTTTGTTTGGCCTACACCATATCCCTCATCACATCTTTCCTTCGCTGCTCTTGAGGCTATATCCCTCGGGACAAGATTACCAAAAGCTGGATATTTCCTTTCAAGATAATAATCTCGTTCATGTTCAGGAATATCCTCAGGTAACCTAGAATCCCCTTTCTTTAGAGGAACCCAAATTCTGCCATCATTCCTAAGTGATTCGGACATCAATGTTAATTTTGATTGATAATCTCCTGATACAGGGATACAGGTAGGATGTATCTGCGTAAAACAGGGATTCCCAAACATTGCCCCTCTCTTATACGCTTTCCACGCAGCTGTTACGTTACTTCCCATTGCATTTGTAGATAGGTAAAAAACATTGCCATAACCTCCAGTTGCCAAAACAACTGCATGCCCAAAATGACGCTCATATTGGCCCGTAAGTAAATTTCTTGCAATTATACCTCTAGCAGCTCCATCAATCATAACAACGTCAAGCATTTCATGTTTATTATACATCTGCACAGTGCCTCTGCTTATTTGTCTACTCAAAGCACTGTAAGCACCCAAAAGAAGCTGTTGCCCAGTTTGCCCTCTTGCATAAAATGTTCGAGATACCTGGACACCACCAAATGATCTATTGTCTAAGGTTCCACCATATTCTCTAGCAAAAGGTACACCTTGGGCTACACATTGATCTATAATATTTGTACTTACTTCTGCTAACCTATGAACATTTGCCTCACGGGATCTATAGTCACCACCCTTTATAGTATCATAAAATAATCTATAAACGCTATCTCCATCATTCTGATAATTTTTTGCTGCATTTATCCCTCCTTGGGCTGCAATTGAGTGCGCTCTTCTTGGACTATCTTGAAAACAAAAAGCTTTCACGTTGTAACCCATTTCAGCAAGAGATGAGGCAGCGGATGCACCTGCTAAGCCAGTACCAATGATGATTACATCTAAATTAAGTTTGTTGGCTGGACTAACTAGTGGAACTTTTGACTTGTAATCGGACCATTTACTAGCTAATGCTCCTGCTGGTATTTTACTGTCTAACATAAAGTGTAATAGGGATACTAGCAAAAATTAAAGGTATCAACACTGCTATCCCTTTCCCAATTAGGTTAATTATTTTTTCATACTTTGAAGTGTTAAGCCCCAAGGTTTGGAAGGCTGAACCAACTCCATGAGACAAATGAAATGCAAGCATCAACATCGAAATAACATAAAATCCAGTATAAAAAATATTATCAAATGCTTTAACTGTTACTGTATGCAAATCTTTGTTACCCCACTTATCAAGTCCAATATCTCCAAAATGCATTTCATACCAAAAACTTCTCAAATGAATTATCAAAAATATTAATAACATTGTGCCTAAAAAAGCCATGTTTCTTGAAGACCAACTACTATTACCTATTCCAGTACTAATATGGTATCCTATGGGCCTAGCAAGTCTAGACTTCAAAACCAAATAAATCGTTAAAATTGAATGTAAAATAATTGATGAATATGTTATATATGATAATGCAATTACAGCAGGATTTGTAGTCATGAAAAGAGCATATGCGTTAAATTGTTTTTGTCCTAATTCTCCAGATATGAAGAGCTGCAAATTGCCAGCTAAATGACCAAGCAAAAATAAAACTAGAAAGCCTCCAGATAAAGCAGCTAACGCTTTTTGAAAAAGTTTAGAATTAAAATATAATTTCATGAGTATTCATTTATATATATCATACAAATATCACATACAATGAGTCAAAAATTAAACCCTTTTAATTACTTTTCCATTAAGTATAAATGCTTTAACTAAATATATATTTTTTTAAAAGTTTACCTGATTTTTTAAAATTATTTTGCTTTTGAAAACTTAATGGGCCACGTAAAAGTATATTTTCAAAAAAATTAGAGAAATATTTTTCTTCTCCATGTTTTCTCGCTTTAAGCCCACCAATTGAGATTTCGGAAATAATTTTAACCCAATCTAAAAAACTTTTCCCTCCGGGTCCATCAACATCACCGCTCAAGGATTTAGCTAAATCATTCCATAAAAATTTATCTTCTAGTGTCCAGCTATTGAATATTGACAATAATTTCTCCCTAATCATAGGGGCATCTATTAACCCGGTAACAAATGCAACAGGAGCCATTATACTATCAAATGGCAGACAATCAATATCCCGCACCTCAATCAAATTCTTTAATCTTACATTTGTAAATATTTGATGCAGTGCTGCTTTTATATCTTCTTGACTCAATAATCCTTTAGAATACTTAATTCTTAAGTCTTCACCAAGTGAGAATTCAGTTTTTTGAATGTTATTTTTACTATCTAGTTTAAATATTCCAGGGACATGAAGAACAAAATCAATATACGCATCTAAAACACTTCTCTTGTCAATTATGCCGTGATTAATTAGCGATTTACATCTACTGTCATCAGTATTTTCCCAAATGTGATTTCTCAAATTTAAATTTCCAATAACTTCGCCTTTTTGAAATGGACTATGGGAAAAAAGATATGAGAATACCGGATGAAGACAATCTAAGATGTATACTGACTCTTCTAGGTCTTTTCCATTTTTTATATCATAATTAATTTGAATGCTGCATGTATTTCGCATCATCCACTTACCTAAAGAGCCTCTTTCTTCCATATTTTTATCCATTAATTGATACTTCACAAGTTTAATTAGCTCAACATCACGAGGCTCATTTAATGGGTCAACACCAATAAAAAGAGATTTATACCCTTCTCTATCTAAAATTTTATCTAGTGTTTTTTTGTAGATTAAAAATGACTTATCAAGTTCTTGAATGGTTTCACATGCTGGACTAGCCCACTCAATTTGACCTCCGGGTTCAAGAGAAAAGCTAGCGTTTGAAATTTTCTCGATAGAATTTAGTTCTTCTAAAAGATCGCTAGCAGAATAAATAGAACCTTTATTTACTGGTATTCTATAATAATTTTTATCAAAAACAAAACACTCAACCTCAACACCTATTTTCCTTGCAGCATTGTCACCAATGCTATTACTTAGAATATAAGATTTAACCTTATTATGAACAGACAAAGTAAATATCTAAAAAAAGCTGGAATAAAAAGGTATATGTGAAGGCTATAATGCTTCTTACGCCACGCCCCATGCAATTAAAGAAAAGAAAGATAGTAAAATCGGAAAGCCAATTAACCAACCACCTTCCTGCTTCTTAACTGGAAGTGAAGGACCTACATAATCAAACCTCATTTCAGATCTAGCAATCTTCCCTCCTTCAACATACAACGTTTCAGTGCCAAATATTTGGTTATTCAACATAGGATCATTAGAAACATAATCTATTGTTCCAGTATTCAAGTACATAAGATATTGAGGAGAAAATCCACTAACTTGATGCCAGCCCGGCTCAACGCGAATGGGAGCTTTCAGAGGAGTATGTCCGACATATCTGCCGTCTATGTAGATAGGTACACCATCCAAATTAGCATCTATTCTAATTGCTGATTGACCAAGAAGGAGCTCTTTATCGCTTTTTCGTTTTTTAGAAACTCCGAACCTTCCTTTTGTAATAGAAGAAAAAGGTAGTTTTTGCCACCAAGAAGTTTTAGGTACTTTTATAATTCTACCGTCAAGTTCATCATTGATAATTGAATGGTCAGCAAGTTCTTCAATTAATTGACCTTTGGAAGATTCTAAATTATCAAAAAGTTTTGCTTTATCATCGTCCTCTCTTGCTGCAGTCATTCTGTCCCAAAAAGAAAGACTACTCTTAGTATTTTCACTTTTATTTTCCTTAGCAAGATCAGACCATTCTGAAAGTTCTTGACCAGAATCTTCATCAACAAAGTATTCATCAACTGTATCAAACTCTTCATTAGAGGATTGATCATTAGACGACGTCTGATCCAATTTTCTAGTGGCCAAGGCGTAATTTGCAAATATGTCATCAATGGATTTTTTTTCGTCTACCTCTTTAAATCCTGATGCAATATTTTGATTTACTTCATTAGGATGATTTGTATGGTAAAGCTTGCCCTTGTAACGAAAAAGAGCATTAGGACCTAATTCTTCTCTCGCCTTGTTGAATGCGGCTTGAAAACTAGTATTGTATGCCGGAAAACCCTCCTGAGATACGACAGAAAACACAGATTTGCCATTTTTATCTAAGTGTTTTTTCAAATTTGCCTGCAAGCTATTTTTCATTTCTGTATGAATGAAAACTACAGCTGATGATGTCCCCTCACTGTTAATTATATCGTACCAGTGAATTTTCTTCGTTAATAAGATAGCAATTTGAACAGATTCATCAAAACTATCGATAACTAGCTCTTTAATCAAATTGTTTGGATCTGACTTTGGGCTAATATTATTTATGTGTTTTACACCTAACAGTGTAATGTAAAGCCAGTTTCTATCTGACTTCCAACCGATTATATTATCATCTGGAATTGGCTCAGAGTATTCTATACTAATCATAAGACCGTTGGTTTTTGGATCGTATTTAATATCTTCAAGCACAGAAGATTTGCCCCAACTTACTATTAGGGACAAACCTAGAATGATATGTTTTATATTTTTTAACATATTGGACTCCGCATAATTTGATATTAAAACATATTTTAGCCTAATGTCAACAATAAATTAATATTCTCTAAATTACTATTATATATGCACTTGCAGGAAATAGGGCTACTTAATCAATTACTTTAAGTGCGGAATATTTGTTATTTTCCCAGTCTTCAATCGTAATCTTTTACGCATTCTAATATATAGATATAAATTGAAAAATCTAGTTTACTCATCGTAGAAAAATAGTAGCTTTTAATATAAATATATTAAAATAAATTCATAGCAATGTGTAATCAAATAAACAAAATTTTGCGTTTAATATTCTTCCAATTTGTGATTCTAGTTGGAGCCTCAAATACCAAAGTTATTAAAAGCTACAGTATCTCAAAAAACTTTGGTACGGAAACAAGAGAACTCTCTCAATCTACCATTGTACGTTATAATTCAAAGAAACAGTTGTTAGACAGCACATTATACATACATAACATACCTTTATCTAAAAAATACAGCTACATTGACTTTAAAGATAGACGGTCTCTTCAAAAGCTAGAGGGAGTAGAAAGGTTAATGCACTTTAAATATGAATACAATCTGGAAGGTAAATTAGTTTCAAAGCAATTATACGGCTCCAAAGATGACTCGCTCAAATGGAAGGAATTCTACAAATACTACAGCAATGGGAAATTATGGAAGATTATAAGGTTTGATCCATCTAAGGTTAACGCGTCCAACAAACTCGAAGGCCTGCTAGTTAATGATAAAAATATGCCCTGGGGAGAAAGCTTCGATTATGATAAAAATGGAAAAATAAAAGAACATAAAGAATTTTATGCTGGCTTTGTAATAGAGCATACAATTTATGATTTAGATAGCAGTGGTGCAGTAGTAGTAAAAGAAGAAAACTATGATCCTTCAATTATGAGAAAGACCACCTATTCCTACAATGACAAGGGGAATATTAATGAAATTATAGATTCACGGCGTGGTTATTCAATAGGCTCTAAGAAATATGAATACGACTCCATAGGTAGAATAAATAAAATTATATACTTTAATATGAATGGGGATCAAGAAAAAACAATTACAAAGCTTTACGAAGACGATATGAAAAGAGAAACAAAAATTATTACAGATGCTTCAAAAAAACTTATCCGTAGAGTTGAAACTCGAAACAACAGCAAAAACAAAAAAATTATCCAAGCTACTTTTGATGATAAAAGTAGGCTTATACAGAAAAAAACCATTGGCTATGATAACAAAGGCAGATTAGCTAGGATACATGATTACGATATGTTAAAACCATCAGAAGGTGGAGAGCCAATACTAATTAACATAATTACGTATGAATATGATTAAATTATCAATCTATATTTTTAGTAAGATATAATTTCTGGAGGCACAATGAAATTCATTGATGTAAAAAGCGCTATAATTGGAGTTTTAATTACTCTACTTTTTCTATCCATCTATGGATTTAGGCCTGAAACGGATGAATTGGGCCACTTAGTTGTAAAAAGCATCACGGTTGAAGATGACCGCGGGGTGGTTATGGGCTATATGGGCAATGGCTATATGCAGACATACAACACTTTTGGCGAACCAACATTGTTTGTTGGAACGGGTAAGGACGGAGGTGGCTACTTAAGAGCATACAACGGTGAAGGGGATGAGTCAGCGTATGTTGGAACAGGTAGAATGGGCGGTGGATACATTAGAACTTATAACAATTCTGGTAGAGAAACCTCATACCTTGGAACAGGTTCTGATAACTCTGGACAGTTGCGAATTTATGATAAACAAGGAGAAACAAGATCATATATTGGGGATGGGTACTTACAAGCTTATAATCAATTTGGAGAAAGAACAATTTTCTTAGGCACTGGTACTAATGGAGGTGGATACTTACGCACATACAACTTTAGTGGCCAAGAAAGCATTTATGTAGGCACTGGTGCTGACAGTTCAGGGCAAATAAGAATTTATGATAATTCTGGAGAAACAGGCTCATTCTTGGGAAGCGGATATTTTAGAACTTATAATAAGTTCGGCAAACTAACCACTTTCATTGGAAATGCATCTGATGGTGGAGGCTATTTAAGAACAAATAATAAATTTGAAACAGAGACTGTATTTTTAGGTACAAATAATGCAAATGAGGGTCTAATAAACCTGAATGATAAGTTCGGGCAAAGTTTCTGGATAAGACTGAATAAGAAAAATTAATTTTTTCATTCACTTTTTGACTTTGTGATATTCTTGTTTTAAATTTCAATTACAAAAGGAATCCGGGGGGGGGTAAATCTTTATTTACTCTTCTTCCATTTGTATAAAAATGTATATAAAAACTACAACACAGTTATTTGCTGCATTAGCAATGCTATCCGCCATTTTCGCGCAGAATGATGGTTTAGTCGTCACTAAATATGACAACGGAGGTATAAAAGTAGAAGGAAATTATACCAGTGGTGTGCGTAATGGTGCTTGGGCTGAATACTGGGAAGAAGTATGGTGGTTCGATTATGGCGAAGACGGAGAACCAAACACCAAAGACACCTTAGAAAATAACAATCGCTGGGACTCTGTAGAGGTTGTTATTCCTGATTTTAAACCAAAATTAAAGCTGCAAGGTAATTATTTGAATGGAAATAGAGATGGAACCTGGACAGAATATTTTGAAGATGGAAAAAGAAAAACAGAACTAAATTACTTGAATGGTAAGTTAAACGGGCTTCAATCATATTGGAGCTCAAATGGAAACAAAATCCAAGAAAAAAATTATATCAATGGTAAGCAACAAGGCCTCTGGACCCTTTACTACCAAGAAACAGGTATTAAAAAAGAGGAAACAAATTATATTGATGGAGTCCAAGAAGGATTATGGACAGAGTGGTATGAAGACGGTCAAAAAAGGAGAGAAAGAAATTTTAAAAATGGTGAAAGAGATAGCACATGGACTACTTGGTATAAAAATGGTAATAAGAAATTTTTAGCTGGTTATTCAAATGGAAAACTTAATGGTAAATATATACGTTGGTACGAAGGAGGTATTATAAAAGAGCTTGATGGAGATTATCTTAACAATAAGAAGCATAAAAAATGGATATACTGGAGTAAAAATGGACAGAAAACAGAAGAAATAAATTATGACAAAGGAATTCACCACGGTTCTCATATTAAATGGTTTGGTGAAAAAAGTGATCAACACAAAAATTTTCATGTAAATTATAAAGATGGTGATAAAGATGGGAAATGGCACTTCTGGTATTCTTCAGGAGTTGATTCCCTCAAAGCTACTTATTTAAATGGAGAAAAGGACGGACATTGGATTTGGTGGAGAAAAAACGGCTTAAAAGATAAAGAAGGCTTTTACAAAAAAGAAAAAAAGCATGGTTTATGGACGATATGGAACGATTCAACTGGGAGTTCGTATCACAAACTCCATGAAGAAACATATGTAAATGATGCAATTGATGGTAAAGTAACTAAATGGTATAAAGAAGGCGGCTTAGATAGACAGGGTATAATGAGAGGAAAAGAAAAAGAAGGTGAATGGACCTATTGGGAAAGAGGTGGAAAAAGATGGCTGAAGTTTGATTATGGCGATGGGCTAGAAAAAGTTACACTAGGAGAAATCGAAGAACGAGATGGCATTACCTTTAAAATTGGTAAATACGAACCTTACGTTGGTATAGTTGAAGAAACCGGCGGAAAGAGGGGATATAAACTACTTGGTAGATTTCTTGATGGAAAAAGAGATGGAAAATGGGTCCAGTGGTATGATAATGGACAAGTTGAGGTCCAAGGTGAATATTATCGTGGTAAAAAACATGGTGAGTGGTCTCTTTGGTACAACAATGGTAAAGCTAAAGAACAAGGCACATTTAGTTTTGGTAAAGTAGATAGCTTGTATAAATATTGGTTTGATAATGGTCATCTTAAAGAAGAGCAACGATACAAAAAAGGATTAGCTCATGGTAGATGGACCAAATGGTATAAAGAAGACCCCACTCTAAAATATGTCGAAAACGGGAATTGGCAATACAAAGACGGTGTCTATAAAGACGAAAACAATGAACTATGGAGCTGGTGGTGGTATCTAAATGATAACAAGGAAGAAGAAGGTTACTACATTGATGGAAATAAAGAAGGTGCTTGGGTTTCCTGGTTTAAAACAGGAGTTAAAAGTAGCGAAGGGGCATTTTCAAAAAATGAACGTGATGGTCTTTGGTTATACTACAATGAAGACGGCGCAGTAACTCAAGAACTAACCTACTCAAATGACTTATTAAATGGTAGGGAAACTAAATGGGTGGTATCTTCCTCAGATAGTCTTGGAAAAGAATATGAAAAATTTTGGAAAGACGGGCAATTAAATGGTCCAGCGACTACTTGGGTTGATGGATTCAGATCAAAAATGGTTACGTATAAAGGAGAGTCAGAAACTGGGAGAGAAATAGCGAATGGCCCTTGGGTTATTTGGTATCCTGGTAGTGATCAAATCATGGAACAAGGCTTTCACAAAAATAACATCCGTGATGGGTTAACAACATATTATTATGAGAACGGAAACAAGAAAAAAGAAGGAAACCTATCTGCCAATGTTAATCAGAAGCTTTCTAAGCCTGAAGGAGTATGGACATACTGGAATAAAGATGGACAAGTCGACTTTACATTTGATTATGGCAAAGGCCTTGACCATGTTAAGTTCAAGGATTTATCAAAAATAGATGAAAGCGAACTCCTATACAAAATTGATGATAACACTACTCCTTTTACTGGCGTTATAGTAGATGAAAATAAAGAGGAAGAGTACGAATTTCTAGGTCGCCTTAAGAATGGAAAAAAAGATGGACCTTGGATTAGATGGTATGAGAGTAAAAAAGTTCCTGAAGTGGTTTTAATGCCAACTCCAGAACCCCAGCCTAAAGGAACATGGAGTGGTGGAAAAGAAACATTAGGAGCATACAAGGACGGGAAAAAACATGGTTTGTGGACAACATACTACTCTAATCAACAAATAAAAGACATTGGAACGTATGAAAATGGGGTTTACAATGGTAAGTGGACTTTCTATTATGAAAATGGCGAAAAAGAAAAAGAAGGCACTCTAAGAGATGGTAATGCTCATGATAAATGGATTTTTTACAATGAAAAAGGTAAAAGAACGCAAGAAGGCTCTTTCAATGAAGGCTTAAAGAACGGTAAATGGATAGCATACTTTGAAGATGGGAAACTAACTGAAGGTGAATATAAAGATGGGAAAAAAGATGGTACCTGGACTAGTTGGTGGGACTATGACAGAACACGAAAAGAAATGCAAGGCTCTTACAAGAGTGGTAAAATGGTAGATAAATGGTATTTTTATAATAACAAAGGTAATCTAAAAGAAATAAGATACTTCTCCCCTGTTTTTTAATTTCAAATATTTATATTATCTTAATAGAATTCTATTATAATATTTTGAAACATCTTTTCACAATCCACAAACCACTTTTTAAGCTGTACAAAAAAGTGAGCTACATTCGTTTCATATCTCCACTGCTTTTTATTTTATTCTCAATATTTCTTTTCAACTGCAGCAATAAAAACCAAATTATTTCACAAGAAGTTATTGAAGAGATATTTGTTACAAAAAAGGATGCTATGCTATTTAATGATGCTTTTGAAAGAGTCGTCATTGATGAAATACCAGCTTTTATTAAAATAAAAGCACTAGAAAAAATATTAATACTTGATAAATCAGAAAATGAAAGAACTTATTATAAAACTATATTTAACAAAAAAGAGGGATGGGTAGAATCAAAATATTTAGCAGAAACCAAAGTAGAATTAAATATAAGAGATAGTGCTAAAGAGATAGTTAAAAACAATAATAAACCAAAAATGCAATTAGCTAAAAACGAAAAAGATACAATTATAAAAAAGCAGACTGATAATTATTATGTTCAATTAGCATCTTTTAAAAATGAAATAAACGCTAAAAGACTTTATAATAGTATAAAACAAGAAAATTTTGGATTATCTTTAGAAAAAATAAACTCTCCCAAAGGCCTTTACTATAGGGTCATTACAGAAAAATATCAAACAAAAAAAGATGCAGAAAATGTTTTAAATAAAATTAGAGAAAAGAATCGCAACTTGAATCCTATTATTAAAACTAATACTAATATAAAAAGTACAAAAACAAATAAACCAACACCACAAACAAAAAATGGCAAAACAGAATATTACACAATTCAACTCAGTTCTTTTGAAGACAGGAAAGCTGCTGAAAAATTAGCAAAAAAAATGACAAGATTAGGCTTTCCATCAAAGGTAACAGAAGCTTGGGTCAAAGGTAAAACCTGGTTTAGAGTTCAACATGGCGAATACAAAATGATTGCAGTTGCAAAGCAAGTTTCCATTAAATTAAAAAATAAATATAAATTCAACCCTTGGATTTCAAATATTTATAAATAATTCAAACCACTTTTTTAAAAAATTAATAATAGAAAGATTTAAAATATGAAGTATGTATACAACTTTGGTGATGGTAAAGCAGACGGTAAGGCCGATATGAAAAATTTACTTGGAGGTAAAGGGGCTAATTTAGCCGAAATGAATATCTTAGGTATTCCTGTCCCAGCTGGGTTTACGTTAACAACAGATGTTTGTACAGAATATTATAAAAATAATAAATCTTTCCCTGATGGCCTGACTGAAGAAGTAAAAGAGAGTCTATCTAAAGTTGAATCAATAATGAGCAGTAAGTTTGGAGATCCATCTAACCCGCTATTACTATCAGTAAGATCAGGAGCTAGACAGTCTATGCCGGGGATGATGGAAACAGTCCTAAACTTAGGCTTAACCAGTGATACTATTCCTGGTCTAATTGAGAAAACTAATAATCCAAGATTCGTATATGACGCTTACAGAAGACTAATAACAATGTATTCAGATGTTGTAATGGAAAAAGCTGCTGGCATTGAACCAGAAGAAGGTGATGGAATAAGACAAAAACTCGAACATCACTTAGATTCATACAAGTCTGAAAATGGCCTTGAGGGTGATACCGATCTTTCCGAAGACGATTGGAAAAACGTAATTGATATATTTAAAAGTGAAATAAAATCCTCACTTGGTGCAGAATTTCCTGATAATGCTGAAGCTCAATTATGGGGTGGAATTGAAGCTGTTTTTAAAAGCTGGAATGGTGCAAGAGCAATAAGTTATAGAAAGATAGAGAGCATACCAGAAGAATGGGGAACTGCTGTCAATGTTCAAACAATGGTCTTTGGAAACACAGGAGAAGAATCCGCTACAGGTGTTGCTTTTACAAGAAACCCAGCAAACGGCGAAAATAAATTTTTTGGAGAGTGGCTGACTAATGCACAAGGAGAAGATGTTGTTGCGGGTCTTCGTACACCGAACCCACTTAATGAAGACACCAAAACAGAAGACACTAGCCACCTCCCTTCTTTGCAAGATACTATGCCAGAGATTTACAATGAACTATTTGAAATAAAAAACAGATTGGAAAAACACTATTTAGACATGCAAGATGTTGAATTCACTATTCAAGAAGGCAAACTGTGGATGCTCCAAACTAGAGTTGGAAAAAGAAATGGTGTTGCTGCCATAAAAATGGCTGTAGATATGTTCAAAGAAGGCATGATAGATAAAAACACTGCTATCATGAGAGTAAATCCAAATCAATTAGATGAACTCCTTCATCCAGCTCTAGATAAGGAAAGTGAAGATAATGCAACTAAATTAACAAAAGGACTGCCAGCTGGGCCAGGTGGTGCTAAAGGTAGGGTAGTGTTTACGGCTGACGATGCGGAAGATTGGAAAAATAAAGGCGAACAAATCATTCTTGTTAGAGAAGAGACTTCGCCAGAAGATGTCCATGGTATGCATGCTGCTGAAGCAATATTAACAGCACGAGGCGGTATGACTTCACATGCAGCATTAGTAGCAAGAGGCTGGGGTAAGTGTTGTATTGTTGGTTGTAATGAAATAAATATTTCCGTAAGTGATAAACAACTATCGGTTGGTGATGTAATTATTAAAGAAGGCGATTGGATAACAATGAATGGTACCACCGGAGTTGCATATCTAGGCCAGTTAGATCTAATACCTGCTGATCCAGATAGAAATGAAGAATACAAAGAACTAATGACATGGGCAGATGAAATAAGAAAACTAAAAATTAGAACAAATGCTGAGAGCCCAGAAGATGCAAAACAAGCAATAAAGTTTGGTGCAGAAGGAATAGGGTTGTGTAGAACAGAACATATGTTCTTTGATGAAACAAGAATTTTGGCAATGAGAAAAATGATACTAGCAGATAACGATGATGATAGAAGAGATGCTGTTATGGGACTTTTACCATTTCAAAAAGAAGACTTCAAAGGGACTTTAGAAGCGATGGAAGGAAAGCCTGTAACTATTAGATTACTTGATCCCCCCTTGCATGAGTTCATTACATTAGATAATGAGCAAATAAAAGAGCTAGCTGATAGTATTGGCATTGATAGTTCGATTGTTAGTCAACGCATCTCAAGCCTTCACGAACTTAATCCAATGTTAGGACATCGTGGATGTAGGCTTGGAATTGCCTACCCTGTTATTACAGAAATGCAAGCCAGTGCAATCTTAGAAGCTGCTGCTGAACTTACCAAGGATGGCCTGAATGTTTTACCGGAGATAATGATCCCATTAGTTGGAACTGTTACAGAATACATTGATCAAGAAAAGATCGTTCGCAAGGTTGCTTCAGAAGTTGAAAGTAAATATGATATTAAACTAAACTATCAAGTTGGTACAATGATTGAACTTCCAAGAGCTTGTTTAACTGCGGATGAAATTGCAGAACATGCAGAGTTTTTCAGCTTTGGGACTAATGACCTCACTCAAACCACATATGGTTTTAGTAGAGATGATATAGGTTCATTTTTACCAGAATATCTTGATCGTAACATATTGCCCGGAGATCCATTTCAGAGTTTGGATGTTAAAGGCGTAGGTAAATTGGTATCCATGGCAGTGAAGTTTGGTAGAGATGTAAATCCTTCTATTAAAATAGGTATTTGTGGTGAACATGGAGGAGATCCAAGTTCAATTCATTTTTGTAAAGAAAATGAGTTAGATTATGTTAGTTGCTCTCCTTACAGGGTTCCTATAGCAAGGTTATCAGCTGCGCAGGCTGAATTAGTGTAGTTTTTATACTGTCTTTCCCCTGGTTTTACGCAATGATTTATAATCAGGGTCTTGAAGTACAAACTCTAATAAATAGTGAACTAAGGGTCGACTGTCTTTCATGATCAAGACAATTTCACTAGGTGTTAGCCATTTACATTTTGTAATTCCTTCTCTTTTTTCAGGAATTAATTTTGTTTTAGCATCTCCTAAGTGCTCAACCAAATACCAATATGTCTTCTTTATGACCACATCTTTACCATCTTTAACATTATCATGGGTTGGTATTAGAGGTTTTATGATATTTAGATTTTCTTGAGGAATCCCTGTCTCTTCATAAATTTCTCTAAATGCAGTATTTTTCCTTTTTGATCCTTTTTTTAATCGACCTTTGGGAAACTCCCAGCGACCATTTTTCTTGATAAAAAGAATTTTTTTACCTTGGATAACTATACCACCTGCAGCTTTAATTTTATTTTTCAATTATGTGCTACCTTTTAATCTGTATAAAAGTTCATATTGTTCTTTTGTTAAGTTTTTAAACTTTACACCATCAATTTCAATGTCATATTCGGTTATTTCTTTTGACCATTTTTTGTCTTTAAGAACCTTTTTACCTGCATACTCAAAATTTGTTAATACATATCTCATTGCATTCAATCTTGCAATCATTTTATTATCTGAATTAATAATTACCCATGGATTTTCATTGGGCTCGCTGTTGGCAAAAACCTGCTCTTTGTAATGAGTAAATAGATCCCACTCTTTGGCAGCTTTCAAATCATTTTCACTAAGTTTCCAATATTTTAATGGGCTATTTTGTCTAAAGGCAAACCTTTGTTGTTGATTCTCTTTAGAAACTGATAAATAAAACTTTATTAATAAAAGTCCGCCGTCAATATGCTTTTTTTCCCAATCATTTACATTTTTCATGAAATAATTGTATTGCCTATCCGTGCAATATCCCATTGCTGGCTGAATAAGCCCTCTCGTATACCAAGATCTATCAAAAAAAACTATTTCTCCTTTTTGAGGTAAAAGCTTATCATAAGTTTTAAACCACATTCTATTTTGAGCCGACGTCGGCACCCCAAGCTCAACTACTCTCATAGTTTTAGGTATTAAATTTTCAATAAATCGCTTAATAGTCGCTCCCTTTCCTGCTGCATCACGACCTTCAAAAACAATAGCTAACCTTTTCCCAGATTGAATCACCCATTCCTGCAACTTTAAAAGTTCAATTTGAAGTCGTCTCTTCTCTTTTTGATAACTTTTAAGCGTAAGCTCTTTATATTTTGTTCTATTATAAATAATCATTTAATTATCCTTGACAAAATTTAACAATAAATAAAATAATCCTATGTTATTGCTTTATTTAAAGAGATTTATTTTTACCTATTATTTGTGTTGCTAAATTTCAATGTTTTTTTAAAATATTTCATCATCATTTAACCTATATGATAATAAACATTGGTGTAGTTCAATTCCCAGGGTCAAATACCGAAAGAGAGACATCTCTGGCAATTAAAAGAGTAAAAATGAACCCTGTTGAAATCCTTTGGAATTCGAATCAGGATTTAATCAAAGGATGCCATGGGTATATTATTACTGGGGGATTTTCATATGAAGATCGCTCAAGAGCTGGCGTGATTGCATCTTTAGAACCAATAATAAATATTCTGAAAAATGAATCAAAAAAAGGTAAGCCTATTTTTGGTATATGTAATGGTGCGCAAATTTTAGTTGAGTCAGGATTGGTGCCAGGAACGTCAGATGATCAAACATCAGTTGCTTTAGCAGATAACAAACGTGTAAAGTCTGGAGAAATTGTTGGGACAGGATATTACAATGCTTGGTCAAATCTTAAACTTTCTGTCCCCCAAAATAGCACTGCATTTACTAGACACCTTTTAGAAAATGAAATGATAAACATTCCTTTTGCTCATGCTGAGGGAAGATTTATAATTCCTGATGATCTTCTAGAAAAAATGAAAATAAATGATCAAACAATTTTCAGATATTGTGATTATGATGGTAAGGTATCGAGCGAATTTCCAACAAACCCTAATGGTTCAGATTATAACCTTGCAGCAATCTCTAACGCTAGTGGTAATGTGCTTGCTATGATGCCACACCCAGAAAGAACTGAATTAGGAGATAAATTATTTTCCTCTATGAAGGAGTTTATTGAACACTCAATACCTTTAAAAAAAGGGGGAATATCATATAAACCAGAACATAAAAAACTAACAAACTATGAAAAAAATAAAAATTCAAATATATGGATAGTTGATTTAATAATTACTGATAATGAAGCAGTTAGCGTTCAGAGCACACTACAACAGAAAGGGTTGGATGTTAAAGTAAGTAAGCAAATTTATTGGGAAATAAATTGCTCTGAAGATCCTAAAAATGTTTTAAAGCAAATAGAAGATTCTGGCGAACTCTTTAATTCAAATAAAGAATTTTTAAGTGAACTACCTAAAGATCAAGACACACATTCTGTATTGGTTTGTCAAAAAGATGACATGCATTGCCAAAAAAAGTTTAACTCCTTAACACAAAGATTTAAAATCAAAAATTTATTAGAATTAAAACGTGGAGTAATATGGAACATCACTATAAAAAATGCTAACTTCAATCCTATTTTTAATAATATTTTAAATACAAACATATTACATAACCCATTATCACATGAATGTTTTAGAATCAGTTAGCCAATACAAAGATAGAATATCAGCAGAGCTTGATAACACACTCACTGAGACAGATCTAAACTCTGTTTCAAAGAAAAAAGGTAAAGTCAGAGACCAATACGACCTTGGAAAATCGCTTGCACTAATTACCACTGACAGGCAAAGTGCTTTTGATAGAGTGCTAGCAGCTATACCATTTAAAGGCCAAGTATTAAATCTAGCAAGTGCCTGGTGGTTTGAAGAAACAAAACATATAATTAAAAACCATGTTATCGATATCGCTGACCCTAATGTGATTATCGCTAAAAAATGTAAGGTATTCCCAATCGAATTTGTAGTGCGGGGCTATATAACTGGTAGCACAAGCACCTCACTTTGGACTGTTTACAATAACGGTGATAGAGAATACTGTGGTAATACTCTTCCCGAAGGATTAAAGAAAAACCAAAAACTTGAAGAGAATATGCTCACTCCAACTACAAAGGAAGAAGATCATGACCGCCCAATTTCTCCTTCAGATATAGTAAGTGAAAATTGGATGACCCAAGAAGATTGGGATTATTGCAGCAAAAAAGCTTTGGAACTATTTGAATTTGGTCAGAAAAAAGCAGCCGAACATGGTATGATTTTAGTTGACACAAAATATGAAATGGGGAAAGATGAGGATGGAAATATCCTACTGATTGATGAAATCCATACCCCAGATAGTAGCCGATATTGGATAGCCGGTAGTTATGAAGATTGCATTGCTCAAGGCAAAGAACCTCAGAACATTGATAAAGAATTTCTAAGGTTATGGTTTGTTGATAACTGTGATCCTTATAATGATAAAGAATTACCAGCAGCACCTGATGAATTAGTTATTGAATTATCTAGCAGATATATATATCTATATGAAACGATAACAGGAAGTGTCTTCCCCTTTCCCGATAAAGGAAAAGAGGTAACAGAAAGAATTAAAGAAAACTTGAAAGATTACATAAAATGAAAACAATTTTAATAATGGGCTCTACTTTCGATGAGCCACATGCAAAAAAAATCACAGATAAATTAGACGAATACAACATTCCTTGGGAGCAGCATGCTGCATCAGCTCACAAACAACCTTTAAAAGTATTAGAAATATTAGAAGCTAATAAAGATGAGAAAGATATTGTATATATCACAATAGCTGGTAGATCTAATGCTTTATCAGGGTTTGTAGCTGCAAATTGTAAATTCCCAACGATAGGATGTCCACCTTTTTCTGATAAGGCTGACATGCTAGTCAACATTCATTCCACACTTCAAATGCCAAGCCAAACACCTGTATTAACAGTAATTGACCCAGGAAACTGTGCCCTTGCTGTTAAAAGAATCTTTGGTGTCTGATTCGTTAAAAGCTATATCTCCCCTTGATGGGAGATATTCAAAAAGTACAGAATCTCTTTCTGATTATTTCTCTGAGCATGCATTAATACGATATAGAACTAAAATTGAAATAGAATATTTGATTTCCCTTTCTTTAGAAAAAGGAATCAAAGAGTTAGCTTCTTTTTCTAAAAAGGATCAGCAAAAACTCCGAAAAATATATATTTCTTTCAATATAGAAGATTCAAAAAGAGTAAAAGCTATAGAAGAAGCTACAAACCACGATGTTAAAGCCGTAGAATATTTCATCAGAGAAAAGCTAGAAAAAATGAATAAAAAAAGGATATTCCCCTGGATTCATTTTGCCCTTACATCTGAAGATATAAACAACCTGTCCTACTCTTTAATGTGGCAAGAAGCATTTAAAAATGAATTTCTTCCCACATTAAATAATGTAATTAAAAAATTAAAGACAATAAGTAAGCAATTTTCTGAGACATCTATGCTATCCCTTACACATGGTCAATCTGCAACACCAACAACATTTGGAAAAGAAATTTACGTTTTTGTGCATAGGCTTAACAGACAATATAGTACTATGAAAAATCATACTCTTCTTGGAAAATTTGGCGGAGCTACAGGGACATGGGCAGCACACTCAATTTCACACCCAAATGTAAACTGGATACAGTTTACCAAAAATTTTGTTTCCTCTTTAGGACTTAATCCAAACCTTGTTACAACACAAATAGAGCCACATGATTCAGTTGTAGAAAGCTTTCACTCTATCATTAGAGTAAATAACATTTTAATAGATATGTGTAGAGACATTTGGTCGTATGTAAGTAGAGGAATATTAAAGCAAAAAAAAATACCAGGCGAAGTTGGCTCATCAACGATGCCGCATAAGATCAATCCGATACAATTTGAAAATGCTGAAGGTAATTTAGGTTTAGCTAATGCCACATTAGACCACCTATCCAATAAACTTCCCATATCTAGGATGCAAAGAGATTTAACAGATAGCACTACCTTAAGAAACCAAGGTGTGGCCATGGGTTACAGCTACATAGCATTAAAAAACATATTGAAAGGATTGAGCAGAATAACTGTTAATAAACCAAAAATGAAAACTGAGCTAAACGAACACTGGGAAGTATTAGCGGAGGCCATTCAAACTGTTTTACGAAAAACAGGATCTGATAATGCCTATGAACAATTAAAGAATATGACCCAAGGAACTGAAATAACTCAATCTTCAATAACTGATTTTGTAAAACTTCTTCATATTTCTAAAGAAGAAAAAGATAAACTAATAAATCTCACACCAGAAGCATACACGGGTATAGCTTCAAAACTTATAGATCTAAAATAATGTGTGGCATAGTTGGCATATATCATAAGAAGGAACCAGCTTGTAGTGATGTATACGATGCCCTGATTCAAGTACAACATAGAGGACAAGATGCTGCAGGTATATCCACATGGGATACTGAAAAGATTTCAACACATAAATACACAGGATTAGTAACAGAAGTTTTTAAACACCAAACAACTTTTGAAAAGTTAGCAGGGAATATTGGGATTGGACATGTTCGTTACCCTACTGCTGGGGGTGATAATGTAAGCGAAGCTCAACCTTTTTTCACTGCAAACCCAGTTAACATTTCCCTGGCTCACAATGGCACACTAACAAATAGTGAAAAGTTAAAAGAAAAACTGATTAGAATAAATTTTTGCCAGTTTAATACAAACTCTGATTCCGAAGTTTTATTGAAACAATTTTGCTATGAACTTTATAAAACTAATTTTAGAAAATTAACGAAAACGCATGTTTATAAAGCACTTAATAATGTATTTCAAAAATGTTCTGGCGGTTATGCGGTAGTTATGATCGTTGCCGGGATTGGTTTGGTTGCCTTTAGAGATCCGAAAGGTATTAGGCCTTTATCTTTAGGGAAATACAAAAACTCATATTTAATTGCATCTGAGAGTAGTGCTATAACAGCAATGGGATACGATCTAGAAAGTGATATAAAACCTGGACAAGTAGTAATAATCGATGAACAAGGAAATGTTGATAAAAAAAGACCAATAAAAGGGTCAACTAACCAACCTTGCCTTTTTGAATATGTATATTTTTCAAGGCCTGATTCTACTATAGATGAAATATCTGTACATAAATCAAGATTACGAATGGGAGATTTTTTAGGTGAAAAAATTCTAAGAGACTTCAAAGACCTTGATGTTGATGTAGTGATACCCGTACCCGATACAAGTAGAACTTCTGCAATGCAGGTTGCCTATAAACTGGGGGTAAAATATCGCGAGGGTTTTATGAAAAACCGATATATAGGAAGAACATTTATCATGCCTGGCCAAAGTATTAGAAAAAGGTCAGTTGCGCAAAAATTAAATCCAATAGAAATTGAATTTAAGGATAAGAATGTGTTATTAGTTGATGATTCGATTGTAAGGGGGCATACCTCAAAAAAAATTATTCAAATGGTAAGAGACAATGGAGCTAAAAAAGTATTTTTTGCTTCGGCTAGTCCCCCAATACGGTTTCAGAATGTCTTTGGAATTGATATGCCTGCAATAAAAGAGCTGGTTGCTCACAACAGGACAATAAGGCAAATAAAAAACTTTATTGGAGCAGATGAATTGATTTACCAAGACCTTGATGATCTTAGATCATCAGCGAGTATTGGTAATCCAAAAATAACAAAATTTGAAGATTCAGTCTTTACAGGTATTTATTGTGATTCTTTTGTAACTAAAAAATATTTACAAAAACTAGAAGACAGTAGGCAAGACATTAAACGATAATTAACCTTTTTTAAAAATCATGGTAAAAATTTTAGTTATAGGATCAGGTGCTAGAGAGCATGCAATTATCAAGTCTTTAAATGAATCAAAAAAAGAAAAAGAGATATATTGTCTAGCTAGCAATAATAATCCAGGAATATCAGATATCTGCAATGAGTTAAAAATTGTAGATATCAATAACTCAGAAATAATTAAAGATTATTCAATAAAACAAAGTATTAACATTGCAATAATTGGCCCTGAAAATCCCCTAGCCTGTGGTGTTGCAGACTCTTTATGGGAAGCAGGAATAGGGGTTATTGGCCCTAAGAAAAATCTAGCTCAAATTGAAACTTCAAAATCATTTACAAGAAACCTTTTAAGAGAGTATAAAATTCCAGGTTGTCCAAAATTCAAGACATTTATAAATATGGAAGGTGTAGAGGATTTTTTATCTCTTTTAGGCGAAGACTATGTTGTTAAATATGACGGATTAGCTGGCGGTAAGGGAGTTAAAGTTGCTGGGGATCATCTGCATAGCCATGAAGAAGCTTTATCATACTGCAAAGAATTAATTGAGAGTGGAGGCCATTTTGTAATAGAGCGAAAACTAATTGGAGAAGAATTTTCTTTGATGAGTTTCAGTGATGGTGAAAACCTTGTTCATATGCCAGCAGTTCAGGATCATAAAAGAGCCTATGAAAATGACACAGGTCCAAACACTGGAGGTATGGGAACATATTCAGACTCTGATCATAGCCTACCCTTCTTAGAAAAAAGCCATATTGAATCAGCTCAAAAAATAAATGAAAAGACTGCAAAAGCATTAAAACATAAATTTGGAGAAGGTTATAAAGGAATACTGTATGGTGGCTTTATTGCAACTAATACAGGAGTGCAACTAATAGAATATAACGCTCGTTTTGGTGACCCCGAAGCAATGAATGTTTTGTCAATATTAGATTCAGATTTAATCGAAATTTGTGAAGCAATTATTTCAGAGGACCTTAATAATACTAAAATAGTTTTTAAGAATTTAGCGACTGTATGTAAATACGCTGTCCCTGAAGGGTATCCAGATGATCCAGTAAAAGGACATCAAATTGATGTATCTGAAGTAAAAAATAAAAATATATTATTTTATGCATCAGTAGAAAATAAAAACGACAACCTAGTACAAATAGGAAGTCGCGCTATAGCTGTGGTTGGGCATGGTGAAACAATTTGGGAAGCTGAACAAATTGCTGAAAAAAACATATTAAAAGTGAAAGGTCCGCTTTTCCATAGAAAAGACATTGGCACTACAGATCTAATACAAAAAAAATTAAACCATATGTCATCCCTTAAATGATAAAGCTTGGTGTTTTAGGATCTACAAATGGTACTGACCTACAAGCAATTTTGGATGCTATTGATCAAAAAATAATTAAAGCATCAGTAAGTATTGTTATTTCAAATAAAAAAAACGCTTACATATTAGAACGAGCAAAAAAACATGGAGTGAATACTCAATATATTCGCCATAAAGGAAGATCTAGACAAGAGTTTGACCAGGAAGTGACAAACCTGTTAAATAAGAATGAAGTTGATTTGATATTACTAATAGGTTTTATGAGAATATTATCTGATGAGTTTTGCCATAACTGGAGAGATAAAATATTAAATGTTCATCCCTCTCTTCTCCCAAAATATGCTGGGGGTATGGATACGAATGTCCATGAAGAAGTACTCGCTAATGGAGATACTGAAACAGGGTGCACTATACACTTTGTGACTGAAGAAATAGATGGTGGCCCTATTTTAGTTCAAAAGTCGTGTAAAGTAGGTCCCAATGATAACATTGATACTCTGAAAAAAAGAGTCCAAGCTTTAGAAGGGCAAGCATTCATAGAAGCAATTAACCTAATAACTAATAAATAGATATGTTAGAAAACCCAAAATTAAATAATGAAAATGTAAAAATTAATCGCGCTTTAATCTCTGTTTTTGATAAAACAGGTTTAGACAAGCTTGCCAAAGAATTTGTTTCAAGAGGAATTGAAATTATGTCTACTGGCGGTAGTGCTAAGTTTTTAAGAGGCAAAAATATAAAGGTTACTGATGTGAGTGACTATACTAACTTTCCTGAGATCATGGATGGGAGAGTTAAGACAATCAACCCATTAGTTGAGGGAGGAATACTTGGGCTTCGAGATAAACATGCGAAGGATGCTAAAGATAATAACATCAAATGGATTGACATTGTCATATGTAACCTCTACCCTTTTTCTGAGACGATTTCAAAAAATGATTGTGACCAAGCTTTAGCGCTAGAAAACGTAGACATTGGTGGTCCGACAATGATTAGAAGTGCAGCTAAAAATGTTGGGTGGGTAACTGTAATAGTTGACCCTACTGATTATGATTATCTATTAGAAAATTTGAATAACAAAAATGAGATTGATTTTGATTCTCGATCGTTTTTCTCTGCAAAGGCATTCGGCCATACAGCTCAATATGATACTATCATTCATAATTACTTAAAGCCTGAAAAGCTATCTAATGACTTTACATTGACATTCACTAAACATTCAGAAATGAGATATGGAGAAAATCCCCATCAAGCTGCAGCTGCTTATACCATTTCTGGAGACAAGTCAAACAACATTCTTAATGCAAAAATCCACCAAGGAAAAAAGTTATCCTATAATAATATAATGGATGGTGACGCTGCCCTTTCTTGTTTAAAAGAATTTAATTCAACAGCTTGTGTAATTGTTAAACACGCTAATCCTTGCGGGGTTGCCCTAGGTGCCAATATGTTAAATGTATATAAAAGAGCATTTAACGCAGATAGTCTTTCAGCATTTGGAGGCATTATAGCAATAAACCAACCTTGTGATGATGTTCTTGCTGAAGAAATCTCAAAGGTTTTTGTTGAAATTGTGTTAGCACCAGCATTCACTAAAAAATCATTAGATATCTTTTCAAAAAAGAAAAATCTCCGCGTACTTGAAGTCGGAAATATTCACTCCCGTGAGCAGTTGTTAGAAGTTAGAAATGTAGTAGGCGGTGTAATTGTGCAAGAAACGGACACAAGTATTTTATCAGAAGAAAATCTGCAAGTTGTTACAAAAAATAAGCCCTCAGATAATGATATAAAAACAATGCTTTTTGGATGGAAAGTATTGAAACACGTTAAATCAAATGGTATACTAATCGTTAAAGATAATACAACAGTCGGTGTAGGAGCAGGACAGGTGAGCAGAGTTGATTCAGTTGATATTGCTATGAAAAAATCTGGTGAATCAATTAAAAATTCAATATTATGCTCTGATGCTTTTTTCCCTTTTAGAGATAGCATTGATAAAATTGCAGGAAGTGGAATAAAAGCGGTACTTCAACCAGGAGGTTCAGTTAGAGATGATGAGGTTATATCTGCATGTAATGAGCATGGAATTGCTATGATATTTACTGGGCAAAGATGTTTTAAACATTGATAAGTTATACTACCCATATGGACCTAATTTATTCTTAAATTTATTTTATGAGTAGTTCAAAAAATATAGATATTGCTAAAAATGTAATTGATATAGAATCAAAGGCTGTTGCTGCTATAGCAGATAAAATAGGTAAAAGTTTTGAAGATGCTGTAGGTTCAATTCTAAACTGTAGTGGAAGGTTAATCATTCTTGGAATGGGAAAATCGGGCCTAATTTCACAAAAAATTGCCGCTACCATGTCTTCTACTGGCACACCATCCCATTTTGTACATCCCGCTGATGCATTTCATGGTGACCTTGGGATGATAACAAAAAATGATGTTGTTTTAATGATCAGTAACAGCGGTGAAACACATGAGCTCCTTCAAATTATTCCAGCGCTGAAGAAAAAAAAGATTCCTACAA
>CENJ01131420.1_pt1 | contig 67758 bp, 60 predicted proteins | sample 356161 | NCBI WGS metagenome assembly CENJ01 (sample SAMEA2619531, study PRJEB7988) | marine metagenome | biome: marine biome (ENVO:00000447); feature: surface water layer (ENVO:00002042); material: "saline water (ENVO:00002010), including plankton (ENVO:xxxxxxxx)" | depth 5 m
AACATTCTTCTTGATGGAGTCTTTGACAAAAATCCTGCAATGCCTAAAAAAAGACCCTGGTGGATTGATTCCGACGATAACCCTTAATTTAAAAATAGTAATTAGTCACACTTATAAGTGGTCTGGATACATTTGCATTACAATGCAAAGTTAGGATAGCCATAGATTTGTCGTATGACTGCAGGTTATAAATCTTTCAAATTTAGATAGAGCCTCTTCTGATCTCACAAATATTTTTTGCGAAGGGTACTGCTATTTTTTCAATTTCAATTTCTGTTGAACTATAGTCTATTTCTAGCAAAGATTTTGCTAATGCAAATTTATAGGAAGCAACATTTCTCCCCAATAAAATTATAGATCTCCACGAAGTATCAAGAGTTGGATTTTTGTCTACAAATAATTCTTGATTAAATTTCCGTAATAGTTTCTGTTTTAGTCCTTAGTGGATATCATTGAAATCCAACTAACGATACAAAGGCTCACAAATAAAGCCACGACTGTAAAAAGTTGATTAAGGTATAATGCACTACAATGTCGACTAAAAATTTGATAAAAAAAGCATTATTAACCTACGTTTTCATGGCGTTCATTTTCCTATCTTTGGCTTCATTTGCATTCGCTGTAGAAAAGCCAAATATGGTTATCTTTCTAGCTGACGATCATGGACTTACAGAAAGTTCCGTATATGGAAATTCAGATATTCGTACGCCAATGATGGCTTCACTGGCCGAGCAAGGGCTAGTTTTTGATCGCGCGTTCGTCGCTTCGCCTGCTTGTGGGCCGAGTCGCTCGGCTTTACTTAGCGGTTTGATGCCTGCAAGAAACGGTGCTGAGGAAAATCATCAGAGGCCCCGCGCAAAAACGCAGATCATGGTGCGGCGGATGCAAGATGCAGGCTACGAAGTGGCCGCGTTCGGCAAAGTCGCCCATCTAAATTACGGAAAAATGATTGGTTTTGATATAGAGAAACAAGGTCGTCGTGCAGCGATTGGCGTAGATGTGAAGCATTATTTCGACAACCGGAGCTCAAAAAAACCGCTTTTACTGATCGTTGGCGATCACCGCCCGCACGTGCCTTGGATCGAAGAAATAGCTTATGATCCGAATAAGCTCACCTTACCTTCTTGGTTTATCGATACACCCCAAACCCGTGAGCATTGGGCGCGTTATCTAACTGATATTACTGGGATGGATGCGCAGATGGCCAAGGTGGACGCGATGGCAAAAGCTTATTTCAAAAACGATGATTTTCTGTTTATTTATACGGCAGACCACGGCGGTCAGTGGCCGTTTGCTAAGTGGAACCTTTACGATAAGGGTATCAACGTACCTTTTATTGCCCGCTGGCCGGGCCATATTGATATTGGCACTAGAACCGGTGCCATGGTCAGTTGGATCGATATTTTTCCAACGCTTTTGGATCTTGTCGGTGGGCATGTGCCGGAGGGCATTGATGGAAAATCTTTTCTGCCGGTTTTACTCGGGCTTGCGGATCAACATCGCCACGTCGTATATACGACAACGACAGCAGACGGAACAAAAAATGTTTATCCAATGCGCAGCGTACGCACCGCGCGGTTTAAATACGTGCGAAATATTCATGCTGAGGCCTACCACTCTAATCATTCAGACATCCTACGTCTTGATGGCGCAGGAGGGTATTGGGATTCTTGGGACCAAGCGGCAAAGATTGATGCTAAGGCTAAGGCGATTGTCGACAAATACTACCAGCGTCCAGAGATAGAATTTTTCGACCTCGACTCGGATCCCGACGAACAGGTTAATCTGGCGAGTAACCCAGAGTATAAGCAGCAGATCATCAAAATGTCTAAGTTGCTCGATACTTGGATGATTGAGCAGGGGGATAGTGTGCGCATGAAGCGGGATCCTATGCCATTGAGTGGGCCGACGCCCCATGCGTTGAATGCACAGCAGCTGATAAAGAAAAACAAAAAAAGGTGATGATGGTACGCTGATTTGTGAAGTCAGCTGCCCCATGGCACTTTATTGTCTAAGGGCGAAATGTTGATTTGTAATGCCTTGCATCAGTTATTTTGTTTGATAAGAATGGCTAAAAATCAAACCCTGATAACTCTATTAGAGTTTAAAGTAGCACTATTGAATTCATACCGGCCAACATTATTTTTAGTAAAAGAGAAAAATTAGTTATGAATATTAATCACTTATTTAAAAAGGCAACGACTTTGTCGTGCGCTGTGTTGATATCTCTTCATGTCGTTGGGCAGGAAACGAAGAAGAATGTTTTACTTATTTTGGTGGATGATCTCAAGCCTGCACTTGGCACTTATGGAGATCCTATCGCTATCAGCCCAAATATTGACAAACTAGCCGCCATGGGCATGAAATTTGACCTAGCCTATAGCAATCAGGCTACATGTATTGCTTCTCGCTACAATTTGATGTTAGGCACAAGGTCAACTTCCTCTGGAATTTATAACTTTGGCACCCAGTTTCGAGCCTTATATCCTAAGGCTGTAACACTACCGCAGCACTATAAAAAAGCGGGCTATCACGCTGAATCTATGGGTAAAGTTTTCCACATAGGTCATGGCAATGACAATGATGAGGCTTCGTGGAGTGTGCCACACCATAAGGAAAAGGTCATTGAATATTTGTTACCAGAGAGTACCGGCAGGCTATTGACTAGAGAAGAAGCTTATTTTCAAAATGCCCACAGATATGTACCCAATTTACCACGCAATAAGGCTCTGCCACGGGGCGCGGCATGGGAATCTCCAGATGTCTTGGATGAGGCCTACGCCGATGGACGGGTGGCTACTCACACGATCAATCGACTGAGAACACTCTCACAAAAAGTAGATAAACCATTTTTTATGGCCTTAGGCTTTGCCAGGCCTCACTTGCCTTTTAGTGTCCCCAAGAAATATTGGGATATGTATGATAAAGATGAAATTCCAATGCCTGAGTTTGAGCAAGATCCTGAAGGAGCACCAATATTCTCGGTTAAGAGAAGAGGCGAAATTGAGCAGTTTTTCCCTGTCCCTGAGAATGGAGAGCCCTTTGGCAAGGATCTTAAACGTAATTTGATTCATGGATACTATGCTAGTGTAAGTTATATGGACGCTCAATTGGGTCGCGTGATCGATGAATTGGACAGACTCGATATACTAGACAATACTATCATTGTATTGTGGGGAGACCATGGCTGGCATTTGGGTGACCACAAATCTTGGACCAAGCATTCTAATTTCGAGCAAGCGAATCGCATCCCGTTGATATTTGTATCAAAGGGCACGGTAAAAGCGGGCGCTTCGTCTAAGCACTTGGCCGAGACCGTAGATGTATACCCCACCTTGGCAGCACTGGCAGGATTGGCCTCACCATCAGGACCACAACCTATTGATGGACTAAATCTGGTGCCGGTATTGAAAGATCCTGATGTCAGACTGAGAGATCACGCTTATCACGCTTTCCCAAGTGGAAATCTTATCGGCAGCGCTATTAGAACCGAGCGCTACCGCATGGTTGAGTGGAAAAATCCAAATGACGCGAAATCTGAGAAAATATATGAATTATACGACTACGAAGAGGATCCACTTGAAACCAAAAACTATGCTAAATCAAAGGGGACAGTACTAAAACAGCATATAGCCATTTTGCGGACACACCCCAACCCTAAGCCTCCTTTGGGAAGGTGGATAGCCAGATAAAGGCTTTGAATTTCTCTCTGGTTTCCACAATCAGTAGAATTGACAGTATTGTTCACTAAATAATGATAATTGGGTAACTACAATGAGTAAAATGCAAGTATTCATTTATTGTCTTGCACTATTGAGCGTGGCAAGCTTTTCCAGTAGCAAAGTAATAAACCATAACTTAGTGACAAAACCCAATATCATCTTGATCTTAGTCGATGATCAGGGCTGGGGTTCTACTTCGGTGCCTATGCGATCAGGGCTAAAAACTTCCGCTAGTGACTTTATTAACACACCTAATTTAGAACGCCTTGCAGCAAGCGCTGTTGTATTTTCAAACGGCTATGCATCGCACCCCAATTGCTCGCCTACCAGACTTAGCATACAAACAGGCAAGACGCCAGCGCTGCTCCAGATGACAGATATAATCCACAGAAATTCTGGTTTGTTTTACGAGGGAAACAAGTTAAATCCACCACAGCACATCAATGGTCTGCCTTTTGAAGAAATAACGCTGGCTGAGCTAATAAAAATAAAGCGTCCAGATTACAGTATCGCGCATTTTGGCAAATGGCACCTCGGAAATGGAGGACCAGAAAAACATGGTTATGATCAAAGCGACGGCAACACCGCAAACGCTGAAGGCGATACTAGAGCTGATGATAACCCCAAGGATATTTATGGCATCACAAATCGATCGATTGCTTGGATACAAGAGCAAGTATCCCAGAATAAACCTTTCTTCGTGCAACTATCCCACTACGCTACACACAAGTCGATAGAAGCCAAACCGGCAACAATAGATAAAATTAAACAACGTAAATCAGGGAAAAGACATCAATCCATTACATTTGCGAGCATGGCTGAAGACTTAGATGAGGGTATTGGCACTATACTCGACGAGATCGAAAAACTGAAAATCAGTGACAATACTTACATCATCTATTTGGCTGACAATGGCACCTATCCCACTAATGATCCAGGAAACATTAATGGCCCTCTTCACGGGTGGAAAGCCAGTGTTTGGGAGGGCGGCATTCGAGTACCCTTTATGATCGCGGGCCCAGGTATTAAACATCAATACCGAACTACCAATGTTGTGTCTCATGATATTTACCCGACGATATGTGAGTGGTTAAATATTCAAGAGTTGCCCGCTGGAATCGAGGGAGGCAGTTTGGTTAGTCAATTGAAATCCGCTTCGGTCCAGTCTAGCATTTCAAGAAAGCATGATTTTTTGGTTTTCCATTTTCCTCATTATCAATTGAACAAAGGAAGCCAGCCTTCGTCTGCCATTATAAAGGGAGATTACAAACTGATCAGATTTTATGAGGAGGATCAATATCTTTTGTTTAATTTAAATGATGACATGGCTGAAATGGAGGATCTGAAAGAGCGCTACCCAGATAAATTCAATGAATTGAAAGAAGATCTTGCCACATATTTATCCTCTATTAATGCCGCAATGCCGACTAGAAATACTGCTTATTTGGCAGAAAAAGATCCCGGTTTGAAATATCTGCCTATTAAAGAAAAGCTATTAATAGAGCCCTACTTTGTTCTTGATGAAGTATTTGTACCTGATATGAAGAAGAAAAAAGTCAATGATATGCAAAACAAAAATGTGCCCAGTTGGAATTAACTTCAAAGGATGTATTACGCCAAAAGAGGTGAGTGATCATGATGAAAAATAGAGTATTGTTGATTATTTTGACGGCATTACTGGTAAGTGCATGCTTGAGCAATAACAAGCAACAGCAGAATACCAGTGAACAAAACAACTTAAATACGAAAGTTTGGACAGTAGAACGTGTAAATGAGTGGTACGGTCAATATCCATTTTTAGCGGGTGGAAACTATGTGCCTGTTTCGGCTATCAATCAATTAGAAATGTGGCAGGAAGAGACATTTGACCCCGGACGTATAGATTTTGAGTTCGGAAAAGCTGCGGCTATCGGGATGAATACCATGCGTGTATTTTTACACGACTTGGCATGGAAACAAGATCCGCAGGGCTTTCTTAAACGTGTTGATAAATTCCTTGAAATCTCTGAAAAACATGACATTAGCATTATGTTCGTTTTTTTTGACGGGGTTTGGAATCCCTACCCGAGCGCTGGAAAACAACCTGCTCCGGTACCTCATGTTCATAATTCTGGATGGGTACAATCACCGGGGAGAGAAATTCTTGAAGATTCTAGCAAGCACGATGGGTTAAAAGAATATGTTCAGGCAGTCATCACGAGATATAAGGATGATGATCGAGTGTTGATATGGGATCTTTTTAACGAGCCTGACTGTGCGGTTTGTGCGGGAAATTTTGGCGACGATAGTGATGCACCCGAAATGTCCGCGCAAAAAAAGAAAGCCACGGCCCTAGCGTTGTTGAAAAAAGCCTTTGTCTGGGCGCGTGAAATTGGCCCGTCCCAACCATTAACCGTAGGAGTTTGGGGCGATCCAACCTGGATTGATCAACCTGATGATATTGAAAAATTCAGTCTAATAAATTCAGACGTCATCTCTTTTCATAGTTATTCGGGCCCCGAGGAAACAGAAAAAATGCTAGCTGGGCTTAAAAAATACAATCGCCCAATAATGTGTACTGAGTATATGGCTCGTGGCAACAATTCAACCTTCGAAGGCATCCTCCCTATTTTTCATGAGAGCAAGGTAGCGGCTTATCACTGGGGGCTATTTAATGGCAAATCACAAACCATTTACCCTTGGAGTTCTTGGAAAAAGAAGTTTACTGCTGAACCCAAGTTGTGGCACCACGATGTATTTCGCTACGACGGCACACCATTTGATACTAAAGAAACCGAGTTAATTAAAAAGTTAACAACTAACTGAGCTATAAGTGACTTTGCTTAGGCTAACTCCCAGAGTGCCTGGAGTCTAAAAAAATACTCGTGTGTTTAATCTAACAGAAAAATTATTATGAATATTATAGAAATATTATTATTCGTTACCGCTGTTGTCGGCGTGATCGGATTTGGTATATACAAGGGACGCCGAGCGTCAGACGATAGAGCAGGAAAGGCCAGTGGTTACTTTCTTGCAGGTAGACATCTTACTTGGTACCTTGTGGGTTTCTCATTAATTGCCGCAAATATTTCGACAGAGCAATTTGTTGGCATGTCGGGCCAAGCGGCCGGCTCATTGGGTATGGCGATTGCCTCCTATGAGTGGATGGCGGCGGTTACTTTAGTTGCTGTTGCATTTATCTTTCTACCCAAGTTCCTAAAAACCGGTATCTATACTATTCCAGAATTTTTAGAATATCGCTTTGATCCAGTTTCACGTGTTGTTATGGCTATTGTTACATTGGCTATTCTTCTCGGTGGACCCATCGCTTCTGTTATTTATGCGGGCGCATTGGTTATTTCTGAATATTATCCATCAATTCCCATTTTAGGTAACTTAGTGGCGTGCTGCTGGTTAATTGGTGGGTTGTCTGCTGCTTATGTATTTGTGGGTGGCCTCAAAGCTTGTGCATGGACAGATCTTATTTGGGGGGCATCACTAATCGTTGGTGGTGCAATCGTTACTTATCTTGCATTTGATGCATTGGGAATGGCCGATCCTGTGAGCTTACTAAAAACTGCAACCTTAAAGGACGTTACTGTTGGTGAGCTCGCTAACGCGGGTTCTTGGGAGCGTTTTCAATTGCTGAATGCCGGTGCTGCGGCACAAGGCGGAAAGCTACACATGATTCGCCCACTATCAGATAACGATATTCCTTGGTCTGCTTTGATTGTTGGTCTGTGGATTCCTAACTTCTTCTACTGGGGCTTTAACCAATACATTATTCAGCGCGCCCTCGGGTCACGCACTCTCGCTGAGGGGCAGGAAGGCATTATATTCGCTTCTTTCTTAAAGCTACTTATTCCTTTTGTTATCGTTATTCCGGGTATTCTGGCTTTTAATCTTTACCACGAGCAAATGGAATTATCAGGCGGTGGTTATGCCTATGACACTGCTTTTCCCACATTGCTGCGGAACTTGGTGAAGCCTTTTCCTTGGATTAGCTGGTTTGTATTATCAGCACTATTTGGTGCTATTGTCAGCTCTTTAGCGTCGATGTTAAATTCTGCATCAACAGTAGCAACGATGGATTTGTGGCGTAAAATTTCTCCGAATGCCTCAGATGATAACTTGATTCGCACAGGCCGAATTCTTGTTATTGTTTTCGTTATTATTGCCACTCTTATTGCGCCGCACCTCGGTCAATTCAACGCAATCTTTAAATATATTCAGGAAATTCAGGGCTTTATTAGCCCAGGCATAATCGCAATTTTTGCCTTTGGTATGCTTGTTCCTAAGGCTCCTCGATTTTTAGGTTGGAGTGCACTCTTACTTAATGCCGTTTTGTATGGAGCACTTAAATTCTTCTTAGCAGACATGATTGCTGGTGCTGGTTTGTGGTATGCGGATGAAATTGCCTTCCTGGATCGTATGGCAATTTGTTTGTTTGTAGTGTGTGTATACTGCGGCATCATGACTTTACTTAAGCCACTTCCAGCGCCTGTTGAATTGCCTGTCAACGAAGACATGGATATGACTAGCTCGCCGAAAGTTAAAATTTTGGGTTATGGTGTGATTGTAGCCACCGTCGTGTTGTACATCATCTTCTGGTAACTCATGATGTATAGTTAATAAGCACGATAGAGCGGCGTATATTTTTCTACCCCTTTTAAAAATAAGGCTTAAATGAATTTGTGAAAGACAGTGTTCGTTTTTAGCTTAGCTATGCCAAGACTTACTTTATATTGTGGCTTAGTTGCATAAGTCACAATATAGATACACTTTGAAAATGAAGCACGACTGATCATCAATGAAATCAGTTTTGCTACTTTCGGTATGCTACCTAATGGGCGTGAGGTTCAAAGGTATACGCTAACCAGCGTAAATGATGTGACTGCGGCGCTTATAGAATTTGGCGCGATTATTCGTAGTATTTTGTGCTTGATTACGATGGATACTTAGAAGATGTCGTTCAAGACCAGGGTGATTTTGAGGGCGACCTGAGTTATGAATGCCATTTTGGAACGAATGTTGGCCGTTAAGTGAATCGAACTGGTGAAGCTGAGTTTGATATTGATGGTCGGCCTTTTCAATTGGATGTCAATTAGTTACCAAATTGTTCATATTGCGGTGTGAGGGCTTTCACAGAGCGCTTTGCCTCGGTGAAATTGTATTAGCTGAAGACAATGAAAAGCTTAAAACTATTTATTTGAGTTAGTTGCGGAAGAGATGCATCCGGGTGTTTAAATGTCGAACTCGGAGTATATTTATTGTGTGATAGTAACCTCCTGAATATCGGTCGATAACGCAGCTTGTGCAACTTAACCAATCAATCGTATCTTAAGTTGGTCGGTGAGAGTAATGGCGATCTTTAGATCATGTTGCGGTCTTAAATATCACTAAAGAGAACTAGTAAAATAATACGCGAGCACAATAGGTTGAGAGGCTTATTAGCATTATAAGGTAGATAAAGAGATATACTGTGTTCTCCGGCGAGAAAGGGTGTATAAACAAAATACAAATTCAAGTTTACAGAATTTGATTAAGTGATTGGAGAGTATGGCTCTTTACGTCGATAATGATGAGCTATTAAGTAAAAATACAGATCATAAGGTGTGAGTAGAAGACAATATGCAAGCAGATACAAAAGAAGATTTTTACAGTCTAGTCACTCGCGTGGAAGCCAGTTTCGAATCAAAATTTAAGCGTCCGGCTCGTTGGATAGCCGCGGCACCCGGGCGTGTTAATCTCATCGGTGAACACACCGATTATAACGGTGGGTTTGTGTTTCCTATGGCGATTGAGCGTAGCACGGTTTTGGCTGCTGATGAAAGAGAAGGGGCGACGGGCGGCAATGTAGAAATTACAATACACAGTGAAAATTTAGGTGATACGCAAACTCTTAAAATTTTGGATAATACGATCGAAAAAACTGGTGATTGGGCCGATTATATCGCCGGAATTTTTGTGGGCTTCTTAAACTTGGGTATTCAATTTAAATCGATTGATATTGCTCTTGCTAGCGATGTGCCAATTGGCGGCGGTCTGTCTAGCAGTGCTGCGCTTGAGGTGTCGGTAGCAACCTTACTTGAAGCAGTAACGGGTAAAACATTAAGTCCCATAGAGAAAGTGTTGTTATGCCAAAAAGCAGAGCATGAATTTCCTGGCGTACCTTGCGGTATCATGGATCAATTTGTCTCAGTGAATGGTAAAAAAAATCATTTATTATTATTGGATTGTAATTCTCAGCAAGCCGAAGAGGTTCCGTTTACGAGTGATGAGTACTCAATTTTAATTATCAATAGTAACGTTAAACATTCTTTGACAAGTGGTGAATACAGTAAGCGCAGAGCGGAATGTGAGATTGCTGCCGAAATTTTAAATGTTGATACTTTGCGCCAAGCAAGCATGGTTCAATTAGAGGAGAGCGCTAGTAAAATGGATCCTATTGTTTTTCGTAGAGCACGTCACGTGATCGGTGAAATAGAACGAACTAAGCAGGCCGCATTGGCGATGAAGGCAGGTGATTGGGCGACCGTGGGCGAACTAATGTTGTCCAGCCACAACTCTTTGCGTGATGATTATGAGGTGAGTTGTAAAGAGCTAGATGTACTTGTTGAATTGATGATGGAACTCGGTGGACCTGAGGGCGTTGTTGGAACGCGCATGACCGGTGGTGGTTTTGGTGGTTGTACCGTGAGTGTTGTTCCCACAAGAAAAGTGGATGATTTAATTGCAGGTGTTAGTCAACGCTATATAGAAAAAATAGGTATTGAGCCCGACATTTTTACTACTCGCCCAGCAGAGGGTACGCAGATGATTAAGCTATAAATTTTTTAAGATTTTGAAAAAGAACTTTGTAGACAGACAATGCGCAGATAACAACAAAAGTATAAACGGAAAGCATTGTGAAAATTAATTTAAAAATTGAAAAATACAATGTCAAATAATGAGAAACCCAATTGGTTAGGCACTGCAAATCAATTTCGTTTAAATCCACTTACGGGCGAAAAAGTCCAAGTTTCAACTGAAAGATTGTCTCGTGCGTGGAGCGGAGAGGTATCAGCTCATGGCGCTGAAAAAATTGCAGAATATCTTCCTGATTGTCCTTTTTGCCCTGGCAATATTCGAGAAAGTGGAGAGAAAGCACCGACAGAGCTATCTGAGTATCCATATGCATTTGTTAATGATACCGCTGCATTAAAACCGCCTGCAAAAGGCGAAGCACGAGCAAGTTATAGTGACGATACGGGGATTTACCGAGCTGAAACGGCTTATGGGGCTTGTGAGGTTATTATTCATCACCCACGCCATGACCTAACCTTAGCTACCATCGAGCGGGAACATGCGCTTAAAGTCTTCAAATTGTGGGCTAATCGCTATGAAAAGCTGGGTAAACGACCGTACATCAATTACGTTAATATTTTTGAGAATTTTTTTTTCGGATCAAGTATGCGTCACCCGCACAATCAGATATGGGCTTCATCTTTAGTCTCGCCCATACAAGAAAAAATTCTCAGTAACATTGCTGCATATAAAGAAAAAACCGGTATGCACCTAATTCAAACGGTTGCAGAAGAAGAGTTGAAGCAGCAAGAGCGTGTTGTATTTGAAAATGAAGACTTTGTTACGGTGGTACCTTTCTGGGCCGTGTGGCCCTTTGAGATGATTATTTTGCCCCGCAAACCAAAAAATTCTTTACTAGATTTAAGTGAGTCTGAATTGTTAAATTTTACTAACTCATACATCACAGCAATTGAAAAACTCAATGCTTTGTTTGTTGGTGATTGTCCATATAGCTCTGGTTTGTACCAAGCGCCAACTAACGGTGGCGATTATGAAGGCGTTATGTATTTAATGTTCCGCCCACCAGTATTGCGTGATATCCGCACTAAAAAATGGATGGTTGGGTATGAATTGATGTCAATGTCTCAGCGTGACTTAACGCCAGAAGCGGCGGCGTTTCTATTACGTGACCCCGTTGGTTGGGAAAAATTTAAAAAGAAATTTATATTCAACGCGTAAAATTTTCCTAGCGCTTTCATGATAAAAAAGTAATTTGGCGCGCTTGAATAACTTTTTTACACTTCACTTTTCGGTTTTTTTGGTTACTGTTTTGGAGATGACTATACGTATTGAGTTAGAGATGGAGTGCGATGCACAAGAGGAAAATTGATTGCAAGCAAATGCGGACAGGGTGTTCTAAAAAAATAGAACAAAGAACAAATCGCCATAAATAAAAAAATAAACAAAATATAAACCATAGAAAGTCACTATAAGGATCACACAGATGAAATTACACAATTTTAATAAAATAATTACGTCTCTGAGCTATTCGGCCACACTTTCTTTTTGCATTACCGCTTGCGGAGAAAACCCTACAGAGGCCTCCTGGAACAAATTAATTGTTCCCGCTAAGCTAAAAAATATTACCAGTGACTCGGAAGCTGTTATCCGTGTTAGTAGTGAAAAATGGGGTGAAGCTGACGGTAAAGAAATTCGTTTATATACCCTAAAAAATGACAAGGGTATGGTTGTTAGGGCAATTAATTGGGGCGCTTATGTACAGTCTGTTATTGTGCCGGACAGAGATGGAAGTTTTGAAGATGTCGTTATTGGTTACGATAATTGGGATGAGTATTACAACGACTGCTGTTACTCTGGCCCAGTTGTCGGGCGGTTTGGAAATCGTATTGCTAAAGGGAAGTTTACCATTGATGGTATTGAATACAATGTTACGCGCAACAACGGTGGGCCCAATAATGATATGAATCAATTGCATGGTGGTCTCCGTGGTTTACATAAGCGAGCTTGGGATGCGAGTCAGATAGAGAATGGAGTTGAAATGACTTATGTCTCGATTGATGGTGAGGAAGGTTATCCTGGTAATTTAAAAGTTATTGTTGCCTACACTTTAAATAACGACAATGAATTTAAGATCACATACGAAGCAATAAGCGATAAAAAAACACCGATTAATTTAACTTGGCATGCTTACTTTAATCTATCGGGCAACATGAAACGCGACATCGAGGGACAAATGCTATTAATTAAAGCTGATAAAATAACTCCAGTTGATGACTGGTTGATCCCTACAGGTGAACTCTTAAGCGTTGAGGGCACTCCGTTTGATTTTCGCTCTTTTACGGCGATCGGCTCACGCATCCGTGTCAAAGATGAGCAGCTCAAAAAAGGTGGCGGTGTGGACAAAGAGTTTGGTGGATATGATCACAATTGGGTCTTTACTGAATCAAACGGATCGCTCGCTCATCAAGTAACAATGTACGATCCAAAAAGCGGCCGCGTGATGGAAATTTTCACGCAAGAGCCTGCGCTTCAATTTTATTCGGGAAACTTTATGGACGGCACGGTAAAAGGCAAGGCAGGAAAAGTAGTAAAACACCGTTATGGTATCGCCCTTGAACCTCAAAATTATCCCGATGCACCCAATCAGCAAAACTTTCCGAACTCTATTTTGGCTCCTGGGGAAACGTACTCCACATCATCTGTTTATCGATTTGGTTTTGAAGAAACGTTAATAACGAAAAAATAATATAAGATAGTCGAATGTGGTAGAAATATAAAAAGGGCCTAGTTTTGCAATTTACTAGTGTCACGAAAAAGAGGATCCAAATGCTACTGAGCATTAAAATAAAAACTGCCCGCCAAGGGCTTCACTCGATCACGGAAAAAATCGCAACAGTGATCGCAAAACATCCAAATTCAGAAGGTTTATGCACTCTGTTTTTGCAGCACACGTCTGCAAGTCTTTTGATCCAAGAAAGCTATGATGATAGTGCAAGAAGAGATCTCGAAAAGTGGCTTAATCGACTTGTGCCTCAGGGCGATTCAATCTACACCCATATAATAGAGGGTTTAGACGACATGCCTGCCCATATTAAAACTATGCTGACTGCCATACAAATAAGCATTCCTTTTGCCGCCGGAAAACTTCTACTTGGGACATGGCAAGGTATTTATCTATGGGAACACCGGCGCACTGAAGCGATGAGAAAAATTATAATGCATCTAAGCTTCGATTAATGATTGTCATTTGTTGAAGCTCCACAGAATCCCTGCGAACTATGACACTCATGCCTGGGTGGAGGCAACAGTAAGAATTTCAAAAATTTAAAACAGTCTTTTGTTCAAAAAACGACAGGCCAATTCCGTCGGCCTCACAAGGGACGTCTGTGCTGCACGGGAAAAGATATACGTCCCTTTAACTCTTTGCATATGTTTCAAAGTTCCAAGAAATATCGCTTTATAATAACGAATCTTCAGTGGTGATCTAACCTTATGAATTTTATTCAAATATACTTTATGCTACCTTATTACTCTTGACTTTATGATTTTCAGTTTATGATAAGTGCTCGAAAACTCTTCTTTCGGATTTGAATGCGTGCCTTTTCGCAATCCATTTCGGATAAATCACTAAAATTAAAAGTAGGTTATATATGAAATACAGATTTTTGGGTAAATCCCAAATAAGTGCTTCTATCATTGGGCTTGGAACATACACCTTCGGTGGTGGTGAGGATCAAACTTCTTCTAATGATAAGAACTCGATTGATACAATCCATGCGGCTCTTGATCATGGCATTACTCTCATAGATACTGCTCCTTCTTATGGATGGGGACATTGTGAACGGGTCGTCGGAGAAGCGATCAGAGGTCGTCGAGATAATGTTGTTATCGCTACCAAGTGTGGCGTTTGGTGGCAAGATAAGCGTGGATCTTATAATGGTGTAAAAGATGGTAAAGACAATTACATAAGCTTGCATCCAGACACTATCAAAATCGAGGTGGAGAGTAGCCTGAAGAATCTTGGGACAGATTATATTGATCTCCTACAGTGTCACAAGCCGGCAATTCCGCCTGTTGAGACACCCATTTCAGAGACAATGGATTGTCTCATGAGACTGAAAAAAGAAGGAAAAGTTCGAGCGATTGGTGTTAGTAATGTGTCGTTAGAGCAGCTAAAAGACTACGATAATGCTGGCGAGCTCTCCACTGACCAGTTCAAGTACAGCATGCTTTCTAGAGACTCTGAAAAAGATATTCTCCCTTACTGTGACCGAAATAATATTTCTACGTTGACGTATTGGTCTTTGGAATATGGGCTTCTTACCGGCCAGATAACCACGGATCGAGTGTTTCAACAGGACGATTTTCGGCTAAATGCGGGGAAATGGCTTCCATGGTTCAAAAAGGAAAATATTATTCGAATAACGGATATGTTTGCATCTTGGCGAGACATTTTAGAGAGGCATCGCTGTACTATTGCTCAATTAACACTGGCTTGGACTGCTGCCCAACCAGGAGCTACCCACATTTTATGTGGTGCGAGGAATGTGGACCAGTCGTCCCAAAATGCTGGTGCGGGATCGCTATCTTTGGAGGAGGTTGAAATACAGCGTATGCGTAATGATGTGATTTCTTTGGGAGATCCTCCCTAACGCGGAGGTTTACAGTTGCAAAGCAAGCCGTTGGTTCTATTTTTTATCTGGGTTGACAATTCGTGAAACTAATTTTTCGTTCTGGAGGTGCAGATGTCCTCACATTTTGTCAATTTTGTATTAACGCTTATGTTAAGGAATTCGTAATAACCTCACATAACTTATAAGAATCAATAGTTCTGTGTCTCGTGTTGGCGAGTACCATGTCGATAACTTGCTTTGATTTTAATCTTTCAAGATCATTATTCTGAGTGTGTCTATCAAAATAGTCCGCTTTCTTTATTGTAATCTTTGTAGAGTATGAGATATGAGTGAAAATTATAAAGAATTAGGTGGGGCGTCAACCAAAGATCCCACTTCCAAACAGCGTTGGCGTGCATCTCGCTTTTTGACTTATTTAACCTCTGAGGCGGAGCTTCTTAGGATCCGCGCTTTGGAGGAAAAAAAACGTCGTAAAAAAGGAAGTAAACATGTGGTGGAGTACTTCCATTTTGTCGAAGACAGTTATAGCCATTTATCCGCGCAGGTGTTGAAAAAATTACTAGAACGTTATGACGTCGAAATCTTATGTCACTTGGTAAGCGGACCGCCCGGCGACAGTGCACCCGAGCTCGATATGTTAATGAAACTCTCTCGAATTGATGCTCACCTTATTGCACCGGAGTATGGTCTTAAGTTTCCTGGGTATTCAGAGGCTCCTGCTGAGAGTCTATTTCGCTTGGCAGAGGAAATTTTGGCAGCCCAAGGTAACCAAACATTTATCGATTGCGCGCAAGCCATAGGACATGCTCTTTGGGCAGGTGATGAGGACACCTTGAGAGACCTTGCACGAAAATATGGCCAGGTGTCTTCTAACGCTGTTAAAGATCGACTAGCGTCTGGTAACGCAAGGCGGTCTGATTTGAAGCATTATCTTGGGGCTATGTTTTTTTATGCTGGTGAATGGTATTGGGGGGTGGATCGGCTGTATCATTTGGAAGCTCGCCTCGCTGAGTTGGGTCTTGATAAACGGCCAACTAAGCCTCTTGTAATATCTAGGCCTGAGATTGAATGGGGACCGTTGAAGGATACCGGCACGCTGACATTAGAGTTCTTCCCAACGATGCGAAGCCCGTATGTTGCTATTATCTACGATCGCACTTTAAGACTCGCTAAAGAAACAGGAGTTCGGTTGGCATTGCGCCCAGTGTTACCAATGGTGATGCGAGGCCTAAAGACAACATATGATAAAGGTCGCTATATTTTTTGGGATGCCTCGAGAGAAGCGCGTGCGGCAGAGGTACCGTTTGGCAATATTTTTGATAGCGTTGGTGAACCTGTGCGTAATTGTCATTCCCTGTTTGATTGGGCTTGCAAGTTAGGAAGGGAGAGGGAACTTTTTGGTAGTTTTTTAAGTTGCGTTTTCGCGAGGGGAATAAATACCAACACACAGAAAGGTATGCGTAAAGTTGTCGAAATGGCAGGTCTAGATTGGAAAGAGGCTAAGGTGCGCATCGGAAATCTAGGATGGGAGGATTTGCTAGAGAAGAATAGAAAAGCTTTGTACGAAGCTGGCATCTGGGGCACCCCAGCCTTTAGATTACTAGACAAGGATGGAGAGGAGCTCATATCCCTTTGGGGGCAGGATCGTTTGTGGTTACTCTCAAGAAAAATTCAAAGGTATCTTGAGAGCGGGAAGAACTAGCTCTGATATAGAATTAAGGTTCCGAAAAGATATTTAAAAGTTAATTATTTGTAATCTAAAATATGTCAGAATTATGTAAAACTTTAGAGAAAACAACAGCCTTCTCGTAAACACTAATTAATCACTTTTTGGAGAACAGTTTTGGAGTTAGAATTTTTTACAGCTTCGCTGATCAATCTTCTCGTTAATTTAAGTTATTCAATCCTTGCTCTTGTTGTCGGGGTTTATGGCCTTTTGTGGGTCGATGACAAACTATTGAAGAATATAGACCTCGAAGAGGAAATGAAGAAAGGTAATATTGCGGTAGCGATATTTGCCTCAACAATCTTAATTTTCGTTGCGTTAATCATTGCTTTTGGTTTTCGGGGCTAAAAAGATGTCTCGGGACGGATGGACCTCTATAGCTTTATTCTGTTCTATTTGTTTTTTAATGTTTTTTAACAGTTTCACTGATACTACTGACTCAGCACTATCAGCACTGGTTCGGCCAGGCGCCGATCATTTTGCTGTTCCAAACGACTATCTTAGCGGCTCACCAATAACAAGAAAAGATGGCTCTTCTTATGACAACATTGGTGCCCTCTACATTATCCCCATCGATAAGCGGTTGGTCCCAGAAAACCTTGCTAAAGAGTTATCTCAACGCAAGCAGGGCCATGTGGTTCCCCTGGGCTATCGAGGAATTGGAACCATTAACATGTCAGCACCCTCGACTAGCCGTACACATTTTTTGGTAAATGATTATCTAGAAGGGTTCGAGCCCTACCCGGTCAAGAATATAATGGAGCCGCTTTATGTTATATCTCAAAGAAAACAGTATCAGCTTGATGCTCGGCAATACTCGGGTCGTCAAGAGGTGTGGCAAACAAGTCGAGAGGCATATCGTTTCTCACGAGGTGATTGTGAGGACCACGCACTTTTGTTGGCTGATTGGCTGATTGCGATGGGAGAAGATGCGAGGGTAGTGCTTGGCGAGTACCGTGGTGGTGGTCATGCTTGGGTTGTATTGTTGAGGGATGGTAAAGAATATCTACTTGAGGCTACTAAAAAAAAGGGTTTGAGTCGATCAAAGCCATATCCCTTAGCTACCCTACACAAAGATTACCAACCTGTTTATATGTTTAATCGTTCTGAGTTCTGGGAGAATATCGGATCAAAGTATACAAGGAGCTACCAAGGAGATCACTGGCAAAAACAAAGTCAATACGATGTACCTACTTTACTATAAATGGTACAAATTATAAGAAATTTTCATAAATTGATATAAATGGAGGGATTAAATCGATGTCACGACGCGAGATTTTATTTACCCAAAAACTGCAAAGGTGTGTTGCGGTGAATATTATTGCTTTGTCGTTGGCGGCTGTAAATTCTTTTGCAGACTGCGACAAATCGCTCGTTGAAAATGATGCGAATCCTGAAACTTTAATGGTTACAGTTGAGCAATGTGGTGGCTCGGAATCCATCACTGATTTATTGGAGGTTGAAGAAGTGCCTTATGCGACGTCAATATTACCTGATAGTCGGCTGAATCGTCCCTTAAATGATGAGGGTTGTATGCCCGCCGGAAGATCAAGGTTGAAATTGGGAGAGATTAAGTGAGGCTGGCAGTAATAAATTGTCTTAATATTCCTTTCTACTTGACTGGTGAACAGATGCCGATTTTTTGTAAATTTAAAATAATAATTAGGTTTTACAAGAAGTTTTAATTGTTCGAAACACAAAAATAGAAATTTCCAGATAAAAATATTGCTTTGGCACACACCTTGGTGTGATTTAGTTTTGGAAAATCAGTAAACCACTGTACTATCATTAATATGGGACTTTGTTCCCAGTTTGTGTACACTCGAAAAAGATGATATAGCTACTTAAACATCTGATAAAACTTACTTTAAAAATAATTTAACTGGAGTAGGGTAATGAGAAAAATAATAGGGTATATATGTATGGTCATGGTATCCGGCAGCTTAGTTTCGCCGATCATGGCAGATGGACATCCACCTCCGCCACCCGAGGGCATGATGCCTGAGGACGGTATGATGCACCACCCTGATGGTATGGTACCGAAGGACGGTATGATGCATGGTCCTGATGGGATGATGCCTAAAGATGGCATGATGCATGGTCCTGATGGGATGATGCCTAAGGACGGCATGATGCATGGTCCAAATGGAATGATGATGCACGAGGAAGGCATGCCTATGATGATGGGCGAGCGCCCGCCGGAGTGCGATGCAGCTGAGGCAGTAATCAAGGAGGCGGGAATTGATCCCGGAGCGTTTGCAGAAGTTATGTTCAAGCAGTTTGGTAGTATGGATATGCCACCACCCCCAAAGCATGCGCCAGAGAGTGCTCATGAGGAGTTCGATGGGATGATGGATGACAAACTTGACATTGCGGTTGCAGAAGAATTCTTTGGTGGGGATATCGAAGCGGCGGCTGGAATTTTTCAGCAGTTGGACAAATTCGGTGTCAGACCAGAAGATTGTGGATATTTTCCTCCCGGGCCACCTATGTAATTGCTGGTAGTCTAACAAATAATTAAATATTGGTGATGGGACGGCGGCCCCCTGCTAAGGGAGCCAGCCGTCGCGTTATGGCCGGCATCTTCTCGATTAAAAAGTCTTCGATACTGCCAAGAGAATAATGAAAAAAAATAGTGTGATTCCAGCAAATACAATAAAACCAATGGCAAATTCTGGCTTGATCTTGTCACCTCTCCTCGGTTCTGTATGCTGGCCTATCGCGACAATCAGACGGATTACTTTAAAGGTTCCATACCCACATAAAAGAATTACGATTGCTAATCTAAAGTAATTAAAGCCAGATCCCTTAGGGAGACCTAAAGCGAATTCCAAGGGTGCGATTAACACTAAAGAAGCCCCTGCATACAGCGCGGAAAGGTACCCGACTCCATATACCCAGAAGGCTTTTTTAAGTGGGGGTAGTTGCTCGAATAACATTACGTTTTTTGTTTGAAATGAAAATTTAATAATATTGGTATCAGAATTATTAAGCGATTGCAAATGGTTTCCCTATTAATATCATGCTAGTGTGTGTTTCGACCAAATGTTGACGTCAAAGTTATAAAAGATTTGGTTGGTAGGTATATAATTTAAGGCATTGGAATCTATTTTTTGTGCGGGAGGTTACGTAAAATTGATAAGACAAAAGATTTTGTGTCTTTTACGCCACTCGAAGTCGTCATGGCTTGAAAGCGCACTAGCTGACTTTGATAGACCTCTGTCTGCGAGAGGTAACAGAAACGCATCAAGTCTAAATAAATTCCTGATGTCTAAAAATTTTGTTTTTGATAAGATTCTGTGTAGTTCGGCGCGTCGCACGAAAGAAACTTGTCTGGTGGCGTTAGACGGTATTTCCGGCCAAGATAATACTATTTTTACGGACTCACTTTATATGACCTCCGCTAGTACTGTAATTAATATGATAAGAAGTCAGGACAACGATTTGAATACTATTTTAGTAGTTGGACACAACCCATCAATGCATGAGGTTTTGGAGGTTCTAACTGGTAAACATCTTGTAAAATACCCGACTGGCACTTTCGCCGCAGTTCGTTGCTCCTCGGAGTGGGAAAATCTTTTAGACAATTCCTGTGATTTGAGTTGGTTTCTTACACCGAAACATTTAGAGGGTCTCCAATCATGATCAGGACTCGCTTTTTTAGAAGTACGGTTGGATGAAACGTGCAAATTAGTCCCTAGTTCTTGCACTCTAAAACTCTTTTAGCGCTTGTTATTAAACTCCCCTCCTCAATTTTTTAATTGTCAACGAAATTTATAATAGTTCACATTAACACGAGGTTTTTATAGGGATAGCCAGGTTTGTGGAGGATTTAGTGATATAATCATCAATCCTGGATAACGCTTTTATGTGTCGTACTGATAAGATATTGCATCTGAATCGCATATGTTTAGCTAGCTTGAAAATTGCGACACGCGCGAGCGAACATGACTTCAGATTTTTGTTTTGATTAAAGCAAAGAAATATTCTAATAGCCTATTGAGAAAAAGTCATTTGAATCACTATCCTTGGTATGAAGTTTTGTCTGAGTATCATCGCAATCACTTATCAAAAAGTAGCGAGCGGTGCGCTATTGTTTTTGATATTGACGGGACGTTGATTGATCCCAGAGTAATGCAGCTGGTGGTGCTCAAAGCGTATGATCAGGTGAATGAGACTTCCTGGTTTAACGATAAAGAATTGAATGACTTAACGATTTACGAGATATATATCCGTCAGCAGCTTATGGAGTGGGCTATTCCTGTTGCTGAGATTGATCCTATTTGTGAATTTTATCAGCAGAACCACTGGAGTGAGCAAATAGTTAAAGATACTGCAGCACTTTATCCTGAGCTGTCAGGTTTAATGCGGCAGCTTTTTGAGTCCTCGCGAACAGATGTTTTTTTCTGTACGGGCCGTCCAGAATTCATGCGTAAGTTGACGATTGAGAATTTACATAAAATATTGTCGAGTTATCGCGATCAAATCACTAATTATAACCTACACATGAATTCCCGTGATTGGGAGTATGTAGTGCAGGAAAAACGCAGGTCATTGGAGCAACTGATCTCCGTCCATAACGTGATTGCTTTTGTTGATAATGAGCCAAGCAACTTAAATGGGCTTACATTTTTACCCATGAGCTGTCTTCTTGTGCATGCAGATACAACTTACAAAGCAAATCAGGCAATGCCTGATCGGTGCTTGCAGATTAGTAATTACATCAACTACCCACCTTTCGTGGATGCGCTGAGATGAGCAATATGAGTATTAAAAAAGTGGTGCGATTATTATTTCTCCGAAAATAAGGCGTTTACCGCACTGGCAAGTCTTATTCCACTTATGAGCAGCCTTTCTTCAGAAATAGGTTAATTTTTTGAAGGTATACGCCTTTCCAAGCTGTGGTGTTTTTTGAGAGTGTTTATTATTCCGAAGTCATAAACTTGATTTCTTGAATTTTTTGATTCACGCGCCCAATCAGCGAAAGTTGCGCTTTGCCAATGTATGATATCTTCTGAGCTTGCGATATCGAGTTTTTTAGCGTAATTACGAATTGAAAGATTATTCTCAATTAACAGCCCATCCCAAACCTAATGGAGATTGACTTTGTCTCGTTGGTTCATCCATTGTATGTCTATAGTATTATCGCCCAGGTCATCTTTTCGACCCACATGAAGTGGTTGATGAATATCTCCAGTGAGGTGAAGGAAGAAATTGAGAGCTTGCCAACGATTTTGATTCGTTAGTGATCTATCACCGACTTTCGTATGTTGGATGACAGGGCTTTTAGTACATCTCCGTTTCTACTTCTGGCTACGGTGCTTAAAGTTTCGTTGTCATCAATACTACTGTAATGCCAAGGTCGGGTGTGAATCCAGCTTTGCCTCGCTTTAATCTCATCGGGCCAGATTGAGAGGTCCCCCAATGATTTTCCCCTCATAGAAACTTTTGATTGCATTTTTTGTGGAGCTATGGAGATGTCTATCTGCAATATTTGAGACAACTTTGTGACCGCAGTCCCACCAAGTATAGGTAGGCGACATAACTGTAATTGAAATTAGACTAAGGGCGACATAATTTATTATCTATACAATTAAAGCTTCCATCAGCAGTTCAGATTTTGAAAATCATAATATCATTTCTTTGAAAGTGCGGTATATTCCTCTCCTTTTTGACTACATTAATACTCACAGCCGAGTTTGCAAAAATGTGTCTTGATTTTGTTATCGAGGTTTTTAAAATTGTTGTGAAAAATGCAATTGTGTTTTCTCCAAAATATCCAAAAAAATTTGATTTGAGTTTTTTTGACAGCTGCTAATAAGCCAGAGAAGGCATTATTTTTATTTGGTACAAAATTTAAACTAACAAATAACTTAAAACGTGCACCCTAAGGAATTTCCCTTAAACTGAGTTGGCTTTTTCCATTGTTTTTAAAAACTAGGGTATTGTTTTGATCAGTAAGTTAATAACTATGTGTCGATGTAAGTGTCTTTGAAATTAATAAGCCTAGTTAAAAGACCTTTTCATTGTAAACAAATTGAGATTTTAACGCGTTAGATGGGCAGTTACGGGAAGGATGGGTATAAATGGATTAGTTGGCGCGACAAGGGCGAGACAAGTGTGGGTGCCTCTCTGGGAGGCAATCCTTTAGCATACCTCCCAGACAAACTGAGAACCTTATTTACTGGTTTATAATTGAAACATTGAACAATGATATTGTGCCGCTAACCTCGTTGCCGACCGCAATCATAGGGAGCGAATTCGGACTTTCCGAAGCACTGATAAACTTTATATCTTCCGGACCCAGGTCGCCGACGGAGGCAAGACCGTCAACCGTATTCGCATCTCTCGTGAAGTCTCTCGGATTTATATATTGCACAAATTTACTAAATTCTGGGGTTGTAATATCATAAACCATTACTCCTCCGGTGGCTTCTAAAGCAATAAAAGCATAAGTGTTCGATCCCACTGTTGCTATTTCAATGGCTTTAGGTTCGGGTCCTTTTTTGGTTGACCTATCCTCTCCAAAGGTGCCATCTCCGCTGAAGCTCTTGGAGCCTGAAAATGCGGCGACATGTTGCTCTTTATCCCAGTTGAATCCTGTGGGACCGAGGATGTTTGCTGTGATTTCTTCAAAATCATTACCGCTATCGAATACAAGGGTACCGGTGACTGCGTTCCACATGCTGAAAGAGCGCCCACCCATAGAGTACATTTGAGTGTATGTACAATCTTCTTTCGGTTCTGCCTCCATTACAGACGTGCAAGGTGTTCCCGCTTGCGTAGCTTCAATGCCCATATCTTTGATTATCTTGAAGCTCCTCAAAGTCATCGGATGTTCTTTATTCTCCATGTCGTTTTGGTCAGCAAAAATTCCGCCCAGTGCGGCTGTAGAAAAAATAACATCATCCGCATCTTTAATTCTGAGCTCATCAGTATAAACATCACCATCTTTTATTTCATTTCCTGAGCTGTCAAGACACTCGTCATCCCCGTCCTTTGGTGTATCGCTTGCAGTGGGGTAACCAAATGACGCACAGTCAGGGTAAACCCTTGAATCTCCCTCATTTGCGGTTACGAGAAAAGTAAGCCCCCGACGGTCAGTAAAAGTATCTGCACCGTCCGGCATGTATACGCCACGCAGTGGAACATTCCCCAACATAATCTTGTCGTCATTGATGAAATCTAGTTCATTACCTTTAACCATGTGGTCTTTAAAGCCGAAGCCTTTTACTGACTCTAACTTGGGCTCTGCAGAAAGAGATACGGTTGCATAGGCATTATTTTCCTGAAGAATAATGTATGCTTCTTTACTATCGGGGTGAATCGCTACAAATTCTGGCTCGATGTCTTTTGCGATCTGTCCATCACCACCAAATATCCTTTGAGCTCTGGCTCCGACTCTTGATTTGCTGTCCAGCGATGCTTCCGCTGCAGTAATTGTTGTCACGGCTGTTTCACCAGCGCCCGAGGTCACCTCGATATCATTATAGGCTGAAAAATTTATGATTGTATTTTTTGCCGACGCTATACCGCCGCTGATATCGATTACATTAACGGATCCTTCAGGATCATTAGAGTAGTCCTGAGAGGGCTCTCCCTCGTTTGCAACCACGACATAGTTACCGTCCGGGGATATAGCTAGAGAATCCGGTAGTGCGCCGACTTTGATTGCTCTCTGATAAGCGGGGACTCCATTAGTCACCAAGTAAATGACGACAAATCCAGGATCTTGTTTTGGCTTAGATTCTAATGCAATTGCAACTATGTCACCATGAATTGCAACAGAATTAGCTGCTCCCAGTTTATCGGCACTGTCTACTAGGTTAGTTTGATCTGCTAAAATATCTGCAGCTAGGTTGATAGTAGATGTCGCCTCGGCGCCTGTGTTTGGTGAGGTGGGTACAGATATGTCAATGAGATTGATTTTACCGCTGAGCGCATTGACAGCATATATAATATTGGATTCTGCATGATGGGCAATAACTTCGGCCGCGCTCTCTAAGTATTGTCCCGACTGGTATCGACCGATGTGCGAGAGCTTGATTGTTGAGTTTAAAAGGTCTTGCCCGTCTTCTCCCTTTTTGCCTGTGTCGCCCTGAGGTCCTGTAGCTCCTCTTTCACCGTCTTCTGCGCAGCCAGCTAGGCCAAAAACAGCAGCCATTATGTAAACTATAAAGATGTTTCTGTTAATCATAAAAGCGTCCTGTTATCGGTTTTTTCTCATAGAAGAGTTTTTTTCAAATTTGGTGTTGTTAACAACGTTTTGAAACATATCTAGCAGCTATTATATCGGGAACGGGTAAATTTATTTACAATTAATTGACTTGATTACCCACGGGGGTATGTCCAATCATTTTTTGGATAAAATAATCACTAAGAATTAAATCCATGATTTGTCAAGGCTTTTTGGAGCGGAGTTAAATATTCTTCATAAACCCTCCATCGATTAATACCTGACCTAAATACTGGTTGTCGAACTTGAGTTGCACTCAGAGTGGTTATTACGCGTTGATTTTCATGAGGATTCAAACAAGCAACCTCATGCTCCAGCCCACAAAAACTGATGATATCCGAAACGGATTTATCAAAATTTCTTATTAGCTCCTCATATGAAACACGCATTAGGAATGCGGGGAATAGTTTTTCCCAATGCGACATAGTGGTTTGATAGCTTGCATATGCTGCTGCTAGCTCATCAAAGTCGTATGTGAACTTCCAATTTTCGTTGAATAGTTGCCTGTAGCAACCGAAACACACATCCATGGCATTTCGATCAACTTGAATGATTTTAGCGTTTGGTAAGCAAAGGCTTATGATACCGATAGCTCTATAATTTAGGAGCGCTTTGTCGGTAAATCGCTTACCTTCACCGATCATTTTCCTAATTTTTTGTAGGTAAATATCACCGATTTCTCTCCAAGCGTAATCCCTCAGTTGGGGGAGCCACTCTGAGAGGCTGCCCCTCAATCGATACTTGTTTTTGACTTGAATGGTGGAGTTTACAAAAAAGGGTATTTCTCCCATTCCTTTTACCTCAGAGTGCGAGGATATTATTTGCTCCACTAGGGTTGTGCCGCTTCTAGGGAAACCTACGATAAATATAGGTGCCGCAGAATCGTTTCCAGCGCCGGCATGGGCTTTGATGAAGTCTGACTTAAGCACACTTGTGAGTGATCTTTCAATTTCTTCATCCTCGAGGATATTGTATTTTAGAGTTTTTCTTTTATTTAGGTTACCGTTCTTCAAATGGTTAAATGCATCTTCATAATTGCCTCGAGATTCCTCAATCCGATATCCTGCAAAATGAGCATGATATATTTCATTTGGCTTACTACTGTTGCTAGATATTTGAAAATCTATGCGCTGGAGATCTTTCGACGGATCTTGGGTGATATCTGATCGATTCCAAAGGGGTTTGCCGTATGCTGGTGCAAGTTTGAGTGCTTTATTAAAAAGTTCATCCGCGCGTTTAAAGTAACCAAGATCTTTCAATGCGGAGCCCAACGCATTTATGGTTATGGGATCATTAGGTTGTAACTTGTATAATTTTTCGAGAGTTGTAGTTGCCCTCGCGACGTCGCCCTCTGCTCTCATCGCAGCTGCGTAATATGACAGGGAAAGTTTGTCTCGTGGCTTTTTTTCGAGATATTTGGAACTCGCCTCCATAAGTTCAGGATTTAGCGATAGCGATAAAAGTTTTTGATAAAAATACTCTCTGAGTTGTTCCGCCCAAGGATTATCTGCCAGGATCTCTTGCACATACGTGATCGACTTCTCAGTTTTATCTAAAGCTTTTAGTTCCTGTAATATCTCATACTCACTTCGCTCAGTGATCTGATTAGCTATCTTAATTCTCAACAGTCTCGTTTGATTTTTTTTAATGTGCATTTCGCCTTATTCAAGTTGAGTAGTGTACCAGCACACCATGACTGAGGTTTGTGTTTACTTTCTTGTAAACTGCTGACCAGTGCTGTAGAGAGAATGGAACCTCAAAGAAAATAGAACGCTAATTAATGTAATTTAAGGGTGATGTTATGCACATTGTAGCGCCAATTCCTTCAACATTTCTAGTGGACCATGGGTTTCTAAAAAACGAGCAATTTGCATGTTGTCTTATTGCAGTAAATCAGAAATATCGGGGAATCAAGATAACGATTTTTCCAAGCAACCGAGGCTCCTCGAGGATCGTCATGTTGCCAAGCGCCTATTGATGTTTGTTATTACCACGAAGATTTAATTCTGCAAAAAGGATCAAGATTATTTTTATGGACACAGAACTAGCGAATCATATTTCTCGATCACTTAGAGTAGCTAAGGGGAGGAGGCAATCAGTAGATTAGTCATGTATGCTGTAACGCAATCCTTTGATGAGGAAATAGTTCATGAGAAATGGTGATACAAAACTTTACGAAAGTATTAGGGCTTATCAGGAGGCCTTGGTTGAATCGAAGATTACTGGCTCCAGCATAGCGGGGGTATTTAGGGGTGTCGACCCACTTGCGATATCTAGCATATCCTCAGCACTCATCGATGACAAAGAAATTACAAGAGACACTATTTTCCCAATCTGGTCAATGTCAAAGCCAATCACCACAGTTGCGATGATGATTCTTTATGATCGCGGGGCATTTAGGCTGGATGACCCAGTAAGTAAATATATCCCTTATTTTACTGATATAAAATGTCGACCCAATGATCCGAATTCGGTTCCATATCGTTGTCAAAATGACCTTTTGATCTTCCATTTGCTCACCCACCGCAGTGGATATGAATATTATGGTGATCAGGCGGGAGGAGGTCCAGATCTCCGATTCCCATTTTCCGATCTTGATGATTTTTGTAAACACTTAGCCTGTCAGCCTCTCCCATTTGAGCCCGGAACGCAATATGTATACGGCCTTAACCAGGCGATATTAGGTAGGTTGGTAGAGAAACTGTCAGGTATGGAGTTTTATGAGTTTTTAAAGTTGGAAATATTTATACCGTTGGGCATGGATAGAACAAAGTTTTACATTACACATGAGGAAAGACAGTATCTACAACCACTTTACAGAAAGACTAGCGTGTCCGTTGGTGCAACTGTTGAGAAAAGGATTGGTGTCGAGTATAAAATTGATGATAACAACACGGGTATCACCTCTGATTTTGATGAGCTTAATTATGATGAAGGAAGTCCCCTCCAGTATGGGGGTGAGGGACTGGTGAGCACCTTTGATGACTACAGAAAGTTCTGCGAGATGCTTCTTACATCAGGTATGAAATCTAGTCACAAATTAATATCCTTGGAATCTTTTGAGCTTATGAAGACAGTTGTAACACCTCACAGTATACGTAATGGTAATTTCGACAACGGATTTGGATTTGCCTGTTCCTTTTTTGTGTTGGAGAATAGCTATCTTGATGGCACAGGTTCGCCAAATGGAATTTTTGGCTGGTCAGGTTACCACAACACCCACTTTTGGGTTGATCAAACCAATAATATATTCGGATTGTTTATGACTCGGACGACACCATTTACTTGGGAAATTCAAAGGCAATTTAGGGCAGCGGTTTACAGAGTATTGAGGCAGTGAAAAATCAGTTGTGACTCAGAATTCTATTTTGTTCACTGGTATGGACGATGGCAAACCCAAAGGCAGAACATGTCAGTAAATAATCCATCTCATAAAAATCCACTTATCCCTATTCCGGCTGATTAATTGGATTAGATGCGTCGCAATAATAATGTAAAAGTTTTTTTATATCGACGTTGATTTCCAGATCTCAACCTCGGGTTCCGTTATCGAATCGGGGTAACACATCTATGAAAAGGGACAAATTTTCGGAGCGGGATTATCGATCTTCTTGACACCTAGTAAGACAAGTCCTCTTCCTACCCTTGACCGCACAAGCTCGCGTTCTTTTGGCTGAAAAATCGGCCAAGTCGGTATAAGCAATGAGTGCTAAGTAATCACATATCCCTCTGGCACAAACATTTGGCTTACATGAGCTCCGTCAATTCTTTGAAGTACGGGTCACAAGGGTATCAGGTTTCTTTAAGGAAGCGTCGGTGGCTGTATTACATTTGGTGGAAAGATATCGTCAGGATGCAATGCATATGCAACTGAGGTACACATACAAAGTTTCAGTTGCGATGTATTTCCCTTTATGAGCGTTATAGAAGATTCCCTCGAGGAGAGCACATGTATTTTAAATGCTCTCCCGAGAGAAGCGTTGTAGGGGTTGACAAGTAGTCTCAATGACTGACAGGGCGATATTTCCGGAGGTGATTAATCGCATCCCTACAGGCTTTTGATAGGATGTCATTTTTGGGTTCTGAAGCCCTAGGAGCAGCTCCGCATAGATTTAGCGCTTTGTCGTAAAGGCCGGTTGTTGCATGTTATGGCGCTAATATTGGAGCCATTTTTTATGCATTTGCATTGAAATTAATGGGCAAGGAGGACGCCACTGTTTTTGATGGTTCCCTGACAAAGTAGACTCAAGATGATGCAAGATAGTTACAAACGGATCCGCTTAAAATTCATTAATCCTGATTTGCTTGGGCTCCAGCCACTAAGCTGATGTGATTAAGAACCAACCTAAATCAATCATCATAAATAAAGTCGCACAAAATCCGATCAAATAAAATATGCTACGTACGCTCGGATTTTTTTCGGTTGCAATCATGTAATATGTAATTGTGTAAAACACCCTTGTGATTGCATATACCCAGGTAATCACAGAGAGCTTTTTAGCGTCGTATCCGGCAATTAAGGCAATGAATGCTAATCCCATGAAGGGTATGATATTTTCTAAAGAGTTCCAAAATGTCCTGTGAGCACGAAAAAAAAAAGATTCTTGGGTTAACGAGGGATCAATTATTCCAACCCGATAATCCTGCTGCATTCGATGCGCTGAGACGGCAATAACAAATTGAACCACTACGGTGAATAATATAAACCACAGCGCTATAAAGGTTGATTCATTTTTCTCCAACAAAAGAGGAGCTCCTGTATCCGGCGGACGCGAAGACATAAAAGATCTAAGTTAACACTTTTTAATAACTTTGTCTTTTTCATCTTTTAAAAGCGAGATCATTTTTAGTAAAGCGTTGTCTGATAAATTTTTACTTTTAACGGTGCCAATCTTGTTCTTAATTAAAATTTTCATTTATCGTGCAGAAGACTTTTGAGGAGGAAATTCAATACTATTTGGGTCGGTTAAGTAAAAAACTATTTTGGTACAGGGGTTTTATGACGAAAAGAAGTCCGGACCTTTGATATCCTTAAATTCTTTTTGGGCGATTTTTAGCGTAACAAACCTGTTAAACTCGGGCTCATATGCACTATTAGTGGAGTTAAGTGATAACATTATTATCAGTGCGTTTCGTGCGGAGAAGTCCCTCATCACAAATTAGCATCAAACAGAATTCTTTTTTAATTAGTGTCTACGACAGCAAGATCTTTACTTGGCCAATAAATCCAGCAGAGATAGATAGCGACCTTAGTGGGGCACTCTCCAAAGAGTTGTGCGTTGATGCGAAGAATATTCATAGACTTTATGTTAAATTTGAAGACGGAATTGTTCTCAAGGGGGGGGGTGCAAACCTGAGTTGCAGGAAAATGACCGAAATGTCTAGATAGGATCCGCACGTAACGCTCTCCTCACGGCAAAAACATTTTTTTTTGAAATGAGGGGATATATTAGGCGTTAATTAACGACATTGTATTTGGAAATCTTCGGTTTTACTTACGATAAAGAAGTCAGCAGTTACTTTGACAATTTTTTAAGAGGAATTCTTACGACAACAGACAGGACTCATTTGAGGTATTGGTATGGATTTTAAAAACTTTATAGAGGATGCTAAAAGTAAAATAATAGGCGAGGATGCAAAAGGCAAAAGTAGGCGAGGAGGGTTTGTCGATGGGGTTTCCAACGTGCTTGGCGCGGGACAGGAGATGGCCAGCGATGCGGCTGGTAAACTTGTGGATGACTTTAATCAGATGCTCCCGGTGCTGTCTTCAGTCGGATACGATCTTAAGCAATTGGAGATAGAGCTGGGAGTTCCGCCAAAGATTATTTCCCATTTCACCTTTGCAGCCGAAAGGGCTGTGGAGCCTCTTGCCGCACTCGAACAGCTGACAAATAACGCCCTAGGGTACAACGTGCTTAAGGCGCTAATATACGCTGAGAGGCATAAGCACAAATTTGAAGTCGCTGGCATGTCATTCGACCACATTGAGCTAGAGGCTGGATTAATCCCGAGCGTAAAGCTGTGTTACGTTCCATTTGCTAAACAGGAAGACCATCGCGGCACTATCGCAAATCAACAAAATTAAGAACGGAGGCTTCAGCCTTTCTGTATTCTGCAAAGGCCATACACCCCTTAAGCGAACAAGTCCGCTTAATTAGCATTGATTTTTGACAACGCTCATTTAAGTAGCGTGCCACTACGCCTATGCGCTCCTACTTCCCACCCAATGATGTTGTCCCACGGAATTTGAACTTCAGACTCAGTGTCTAGCCTGTGTACGGTCAAATGTTGTTGGCTTATTCCTGTGTTACTGAAGATGCCGGGAGAAACACAATGGCAATAATGGCGCACCCCATCAACTCCAAAAAAATCCAATGCTACCGAAAATTCTCTGGTTAATGCGTCTAGGAGTGAATATCTTTGAGCGACGGTTTCCATAAATAATTCCACTTTAGTTGTTGAAAGTCCTACGTCGCTTTCGGTACTTTTGGTTTAATTTTTTTTCCTAACTAGTTAACAGGATTATTTTACTAGAAGTAAATCCCAACTCGAAATTTTGTGCAGATTTGGGTGCCTCGTTAGGGAAAAATTAATAAATAGAGTGTGCCTCAAATGGGTTATTAAATAATCATGTTTTTGTGACAAGCGCTTTCTATCAAGCAAGGAGTCGTTGCCCAGAGTAGGCCCAGCTGGGGCTATATCCTCAGTGTAATTTCATCTCTGTAATCATCGACTTTTATGAGACGCTTCTCTGTCCGTGAACTTTTGGAAATAGTCATTATATAGTAGCCTTTGAAGCCCAAAAATTTGGCTGCTCCAAGTTTATCAGTCTGCATTGTTGCATGTGTCTGCCACCTCTCATTTATTAAATGAAGCCAAACCTTCCCGTTCAAGGGTAGAGAGAGATCCCAGTTCAAAAGACCACGGTTGTCCGGAATATTTTTGAGTTTTTCCCCAGCTCGGGACTTTTTAGTGAGCTTATTTAACAAGGTCCAAGCAACAATTCCGTTTACCCTGGGGTGAGAAAATAGGATGGTCATGTAGTTCTCTGTCATTTCTGCGCGCCGATATTCGCTCGGTGAGAAGTGCGGGCCTGTATCCACCACCTCAAACTCGGTGGCCATGATTGGTAATTTAAAAATAGCGAGGCGCTCTAGGCGACGATATATCATAGCCGGTGTAATATCATTGGTCCTAAAACGTGCTTGCACTCCGATTCCCTCGATTGGCCCCCCATCTTGCAGGATTGACCTGATAGTGTTGATGTACCTTTGAATTCGATCTTGTTGTTGTGTTGGAGCAGAGATAATGCGATTTTCATTTATGTACAAGGTCGAATAATCATTTCGACGATGTCTAGCTGCGAGCGAAAACCATTGCGCCATCACCTCTTGACCTAGGACTTTTTGGATATCTTGATTTCCAAGCGGTTCGTTCAAAACATCCCAAGCCACGACATCCCATTTTTGTGAGGCCTCAATAATTTGATTATCAACAAATTGTTGAAGCCCCTTGATATCGGGTGTGTTTTTAAAACGCAATGCATCTTTGTGCATATGTCTCCATCCGGGCCAGACTAAGGTGTGCCCTCTGACCGTCACAGCATTTTCCCGTGCCCAAGCCAAGACCTCGGGCACATTTTTGCTGAGGGTGTCTTTATGTTTGTATTTGAGAGCATTTTCAAAACCAATTTGATTGCCGAACAAGTGCAGATGTTTCCGGATCATATTGAATTGCTTTACACTAAATACTGTTCCGAACTGGAATTCATGTCGTACTAGTTTTGCATCAATCATTGCACCGGATATTGGATTTCCAAAAGCATCCTTCAAAATAATAGTTGATTGTTTTTTACGATAGCGGTCAATCCGTTGCTGGGCGGTATTTCGCCAAGCCATTTTTCCTGTCCACTTCGCATTATTTGCATGCTCTTCAATCAATTCTTCAATACCGGAAATATTGCTACCATCATAGGTGACTGCACCGAGTGATGGGCAGAAAAAAACTAATGTTTGGACCAGATAGACAATTGGTCGCAAACTCTTATTTTTAACACTCATTTTTATTCATGGCTCCCTCTCATAAATATTGATGGAAAGCTAGACCACTAATTTTTTATTAGGTCTCGACAAAAATAAATCAGATGACATACTCTAATCGTAATCGTAAAGGAATATGTTACGCATTTTCAGATTTTTGTTTAATAAATGTTAAATTAGGATGTTTTTTAGTTTTTGAGTCGCGGGACTGTAAATAGTTGATGTATCTATTCGAAACTGAATACTAAACAGATGGAGATTATTTTGTGGACGAGGTGCTTGTAACGGGTGGATCTGGTTTCATCGCCCTTCATTGTATCCAACAACTTTTGAGTCTTGGTTTCAAAGTGCGGTGTACCGTTCGATCTGAAAAAAAGAGATTGGAAGTAATCAAAGCGATGGAGCAGCACTCTCCGAACTCAGATCTTTTCACGATTGTTTTTGCAGATTTGTTGAATGACGAAGGTTGGGAAGATGCAGTGAAGGGTTGTAAATATGTACTCCACACAGCATCACCGTTTGTCACACAAGAGCCTGTCAATGAAGATATTTTAATTAGACCAGCTGTGGATGGAACCATCAGATTGTTGAATGCGTGTACGGTTCATCAAGTCGAAAAAGTCGTTTTTACATCATCATTTGCAGCCATTGGCTATGGTCATGCTGAGCCCAAAATTTATGATGAGAGTGATTGGACTCAGTACAATCATAGATCTGTCACTGCTTATGCAAAGAGTAAAACACTTGCTGAAAGGACCGCATGGGATTTTGTCCAATCGCTGGATCAGAAAAGACGCTTTAAACTGACTGTCTTAAATCCGGTTGGTGTTATGGGACCAATGCTTTCCGATGATATTGGTACCACAAATGCAGAACTTTTGCTGTTATTAAAAGGAAAGTTACCAAGGGTCCCGAAACTTCATATCGGATGGGTTGATGTTAGAGATGTTGCTAAAGCACATATAACTGCAATGACGTGTCCAAAGACTGATAATGAGAGAATCATTTTATGTAAGAAAGAACTCTGGCTAGTTGAAATAGCACAAATTTTCAGAACAGCTGGTTTCATGAGGCCACCGGTGAAAGAGATGCCAAATTTTATAGTGAGGATTTTGGCGCTGTTCATCAAGGATCTGTCGGGGATCGCTAATTACGTTGGGCAAGAAGTTTACGCGAACAAAGAAAAAGCGAAAGACATGTTTGACTGGGAATTTATTACCATCGAAGAATCTGCATCAGAAACGGCACATCAGCTTGATAGAATGGATTTGGTCCACTAACTTATGCCTCCTTTTCTGTAGACTGCATGAGATATGATAACTTAGGTATTTTTTTGAGGCTTTTCATCTGTGCACAAAACTCTGTCTCTTGAAACAAACTAGTAAAAGTAAGGACAAAAAGATAAATGAGTCTCCACCACGTTAATCTCTATGGGGCGATTTTACGATTTATATCTGGTTCCTGGGTCTGGTACTTGTTACCTCTTTGTCTAAGTAGCTATTTGAGCGCTGATATTCCAGAAAATCCTGAAAATATAAATGGGGCACAAAGTTTTATTTATAAAAAAGTTGATGATATAGAACTCAGGCTCCATGTTTTTAATAAAGATGGTGACCAATCAATACCCAGACCGTTGATAGTATTTTTTTTTGGTGGCGGTTTTATGCAAGGGTCAGTAACGCAGTTTGTGCCACATTGTAAACTTTTAGCGGATCAAGGAATGATGTCAGTTGTGGCTGATTACAGGGTGAAATTAAGACATGGGACCTCTCCCGTTGAAGCGATAGGGGATGGAATTGACGCGATCCTTTGGTTGAGAGCGAAATCCAGTGAGTTAAATTTTAATCCGAGCAAAGTTATTGCTGGAGGCGGATCATCTGGTGGATATATTGCCGCTGCGGCTGCGCATATCGATGTTGATAAAGGAACGGAAGATTTAAGTAGTAGGCCCAATGCTTTAGCTCTTTTCAACCCTGTCCTGGGATATTCAGAGAGCAGGTGGAGATTCTCGGATGGATTCGGAAAGTATTCCCCCTACATGAATCTTCATGATAGCTCCGTTCCCACATTTATAGTTCACGGCAAGGATGATAGTGTAGTCCCATATTTACACGCGAAAAAATACTGTGAAAAAGTTAATAATCTAAATGGTTATTGCGAGTTACACGGTTATGAAGGTGCTGAACATGCTTTTTTTAATGTTAACAAGCATCAAGGTATGTACTACAGAGACACAACCTCCAAACTTATAAAGTTCTTGCAAAAGAATAATTATCTGTGATTTAAGGAAGCTTCGGGTGGTGATAAGCAAAGAGATGTATGATCTTCAAAACTCGGTCTCTTTTGATTTTTTTCATGCCATTATTGACAAACATGTCCAACAGGAGACTTATCTGAGCCTGATAGTTATGATCTTTTTACTTGTATCAAACCCCCTATATGCAAGTAGCGAGAACGCAATTTTTAATATCACATACGGAGACCTGCATTCCCTTCAAAAGATGGATTTTTATCCCGGCAGCTCCAAGCGGTCGATTATGTATCTCCATGGCAAGGGTTGGGTTGCCGGCGATAAAAGTGACCTGTATCAGGGGATAAAGCCTTTGATTAACGGCGAATTTAATGTGTTCAGTGTGAATTTTAGAGTTGGCCACAGGACCGCGCCGGAAGCGATTGAGGACGTCCTCTGTGCGTATCAATATATAGAGTCTTTTTCAGAATCCGCGGGGCTATCACCCCGACACATATCCATTATGGGCCGGAGCGCAGGTGGACATCTCGCGCTTACAGCTGGCTTGATCATTTCGGATAATAAAAACCACATCTGTAAATCGAGCTACCCTCCTCATGCAGTAATTAATTTGTTTGGCATCACTGACCTTCTGGGGCTCCATCAGTATGACACAAACTCTCCATTGGCAAATCCAAAACATGATTTTCCAAGAAAATGGATTGGCGATACTGCGAGAGTTTTGGTGATATCCCAAAAGTTTTCACCAATAAATCTTATTCACTCAAAAGCACCAAAAATCCTATCTTTTCACGGGACAAAGGATTCTGTTGTACCGTTCAAGCAGGCGCAAAAGTTTCATAATTTGCTTAATACGCCTAATGAGCTCTACCCTATGCAAGACAAGAAGCATGGTAATTTTGGGCGTAACGGTTGGGCCATGATTGTTTCTAAGATAAAGACTTTTTTGCGGTCTTAAATTTTATCAACAGAGGCTTATTCATGTGGCGTTTGATCAGGCTGAGATCTATATTGCTGGGAAGAGCCCGATTGTTGATCTAAAACACTTTTTTATTCAATGGACGTATCGACTTTAAAAAAATTGTGAATAAATGTAGTAATCTGCCTGCAAACTTTAAAAGTTATGTTGAACTACTTAGAAGCTCTAAAAATAGCTTTAATCTCTTTCTTGCTGACGTCATGTGGAATCACTGGGTCGCTTTTCTACGAGAGGATCGACGAGTATCTTGGTGATTACCTAAAGCAATTTGCTGATTTTTCCATTCAACAAGAATCGCAGATCGACGATTTTACACTCGGATATAAGGAATTTTTAGCAAAAAATGAGCTAGTAAAAATAAAGGCAACGCTTACAGAGCTCAAGGGAATGGATCACACAAATATTGAAACACTGGTAGCTACAACGGAGTCTGATTTTCGTATTTTTCTGGCGACTACTAGCCGGTATTTTGAGCAACATTTTGTTTCTTTGGCGGCAAGTCTCACAGAGGCACAAATTTTGCAAATAAAAGATCACCTATCTTTTAAGAAAGATTCAGATTTAAATGATTTGGAACATAAAGAATTTTATAAAAGGGTCTTGGATCGTTTCAGAAGAGGATTTAAAAGAATCGGTATAAGACTTGACAAAAATCAGATAGAAATGATTCAAACAGGATCTCATCGTTTGTATGAACTTTCTTCCGAATGGAGAAGATTTCAAAGTGTCTGGATTAATGACCTTACCGAGTTAATAATTAAAAAAAATGAGCCAAATTTTGAGGAAGCCCTTGTTTTTCATTTAAGGCGACAAAACGACATTGGTGATGCTAAATTTAGGGAGAGGGTTAAAGAAAATCGGGTGACAGTCAACGGTTTAGTGGTAAAGATTCTATACTCACTCTCTCCTGAGCAGAAAAAGAAATTTTTTCAACAGTTAGATTTCTTCATATCTGTTATTGACAGAGTCATATCAAGGTATGAGGATAAAGTGTAAAACAACCCCTGTAAGTTAAAAGTGTTGATACACAGACATTATCATTCAGTGCAGTTGCTCGGTGAACTAGTTCGTAATATGAATAATGCTTTAGTACAACCGATGAGTTAAAAAAGTTTGCCTTCAAAGAATACAGACAATTCATCTAATCAATCTTCGTCGTTAAGCGTGGTTGAAAAGTATTATTGCGTTGATAAAGCCTATTTTGGGTTACGTTTCAGCGAAGAGTCGCTCACTAAAGGTAAGTATATATAACCAGGTGTTAGCTGTGATAGCGGCAAATGAAAAAATGTTGTGAACTGAGGTTCTTACCCAAAAGGATTCTTTTAGGATTTTTGATCGCCACGTGGCGCTATGAAGTGTTTACAAAAATGATGTTTGTGTTTTTGCCATTTGATAATGAGATCTTAGAGAACATTAAGTTGAGGAATTTTTGATATGGTTATAAGACCGTTTTTTTTAGCATCTTTAGGTGTTCTTTCAATAATTTTGCTCTCTGCATGTGAAGCTGAACACGACAATGTTGAGAGAGAAACGCGAGAAACTTCCATTCTGGGGGATTCTAAATATTATTCGGTAGAATTTGAGAACGATTTGTTAAAGATAATTCGCATGTCTGTTAGACCTGGAGAACACTCTAGCATGTATCATCATGGACGTTTCATCGGTCTGCATCTCACTGACATTGATAATCTGCTTATGATGCCCGACGGAAGCACAAGATCTGATAAAAGAAACGCACATTACGTTTGGGAATCTAAGAGCGGCGAAGCTCACTCCGTAAGAAATATGCGGGAGGAGTCATCGGAGTCTATTTATATCCAACTGAAAGGTGGCTACAAACCGTCTGCTGCTACTGTTGCAAATGGATTTGACTCAGAAGTGACTCAGATATTGAGGAAACTTTTATTAGAGGGGGATGATTTTCGTGTTTATAAGTCGGTATTTCCTGAGGGAGCGATAGAGCCTGAGCACAGTCATAATGCAAAGGTGACGGTTTTCTTGAATGGTGGCCACATCTTGATTCAAAAATCGACTGGCGAAGAATTTGAGGTTAAACGAGCAACGGGTGAGGCTGTTTATGGGGATGAGGTGGTTCACTCGGCAAAGAATATAGGCCCAACTATGGAGGTGATCATTTTGGAACTGATGTAAACCTCGGAAAGAGGTTTTCGATCTAGTTAATGTGATCATTGTTTTTGAGTTTGCCAAGGAATAAGAAAATGTTACCCACTAATTAAACATATTTTTAGCGGTTGGTAACCTCATAATCTCTCATATAATGTAACGACTAGGGTAAAAAGTTATGACTGAATTTATAAGAACACCAGAGGATAATTTCACAGAGCTCAGAGATTTCAAATTCCGACCTTATTATCATAAATGGCAGGACATGAGATTACATTATCTTGATGAGGGACCAAGGGATGGCCCTGTTATGTTGCTATTGCATGGTATGCCTACGTGGAGTTACCTCTACAGGGACTTCATTTTTCCGCTAACTCAGGCTGGATATAGATGCATAGCACCGGATTACCTAGGATTTGGTCGATCGGATAAACCGACGGATATTCACTGGTATACCATTGCACGGCATACCGAGGTTTTGTCAACACTTTTGGTCCATCTTGACTTGAAAAACATTAATCTCGTATGCCAGGACTGGGGGGGGCCAATAGGTTTAGCTCAAGCTGCTATGATGCCCAATCGATTCGAGAGATTAATTATTATGAACACGTGGTTACATCATGGTGGGTATGAGTATTGTGAAAACGTTAATAAGTGGATCACTGCTTGGGAAGATAATGGTTTTTTTGCTCATAAAAAACCTGATGTTGCCCTTATACCACTATTGGATGCAGGCTTGATAACACGCAAGGATTTTTATGAGGCATCGGTTAGTGGGATAATGCCGTCAATTTCTGATGAAGCCAGAGAAATGTATAACGGTTATTTCGCACCTTTAAAAGGGCTACCTGATGAAGCGTACAATGGATATCGGCGGTTTCCGTTGTCAATTCCACTAGCTAATTACCACAATGGTAATTCAGCGGCTCAGGAAATGCATTACCACATGCTTTTAGGATGGGACAAAAGAGTCGATTTTATTTGGGGTCTTGAGGATGAAATCTTCACTGAGACTCTAGGTAGGGAGTGGAGCAAAAAGATGAATGGATCATTTACACCAGTTGCTGGTGCCGGACACTTCCTACAAAATACTCACGCTGATGAGATAGTAAATCACATTCTTCGCGGAGCTTAAAAAAGACTTGATTAAATTGGTATTGAGCCAGTGTCTCGTTGCTTTATGGTAATGATACTCATATATGTATTCAATTATTGATATAACCAACTTGAATTTTTACGTTTTAGATGGATACCGAAGTGATATTCCATTGTCGCTGTTATCTGAGTCGGAGCGCAGAGCTAGCATTTTTGTTTATCTTGTTTTCTGCTAACTTTTCATGAGTATTTATTAGGTTATCTAAACCGAATGTGAGAGTGCATAATGGTTTCAAAGGAATCCGTTAATAATATAATCAAAGTAAAAACATATATATTGAAATTCCTATGAACCATATCGCTAATAATTTTCTCAAGGCATCTTGAGATAAATAATGAGCAATTTCAGCTCCATATTTCGCAGAAAAAATGCTTGTCATTGAAATTCCAATTAATGCTGGCAAATATATATACCCAATGCTTAAGTTGGGCAATAGCTCTATATGTATCCCGGTAATGATGTATCCGAGGGTCCCAAAAATTGCAATTGGTATACCGCATGCCGCAGAGGTGCCAATTGCAGTGGTTAAATTTAGTCCGGTCGCTCTAAAATATGGCACTGAAAATGTGCCCCCGCCTATACCAAGAATCGAAGAAAGAAAACCAATTGAAGTGCCAGCAAAAACTGACTTAGGCTTACTTACGATTATGTCTGTTTTCATGAAACGAATATTAAAAAGAGATTGAACACCTATAAATGCTAAAAATGTTGCGATTGTAATTTTAAGAATCATGCCTTCAATCTGGCCGGCGAATAGTGCTCCAAAAAACGCACCAAAAACAATACCCATTGAGACAAATTTGAGTTGGAAAAAGTCTATGGACTCTTTTTTCTTGTGTGCATTTGAGGAGGATAAGCTTGTAAAAATAACACAAGCAATAGAAGAGCCTGTGGCGAGATGTATAATAATTTCACTATTGAATCCAAGGTTAATGAATATTCCTATTAAGACAGGAACAATAATAAGTCCTCCACCAATACCGAACATTCCTGCTAAGAGACCTGCCACAATTCCTACCGCAGAGAAAACTAAAATTTCTTCAAACATTTTATAACTCTTGGAGAAGCCAGATATTTCAAAACGTTTGTGATCAGTTCATCCATTTGTAAACTTCTGATAAAGTAAAAATTACTAAATAGGCTATATTCTAATGAATTACCATTGTGAGAATGATTGTAGTCTGTTGTGTAAGTACCATAATTATTGATGAGGTCATGAGTTGGCGAGGCCAATTTTCACAAGAATAAACTTTACGTTTTTCCCCCATTATATGGGAATTTAGCACTCGATGAGTACAGCCAAACGTAAAAATTTAGCTCGAAGTGCTCTATAAAAAGTGGCGCAATTTTTATAACCCCTCTCGATCGATTTGTCATGCAAGATTCACCGCCGTTAAACAGAGAGCTAAGAGGTCTGTTTTATGCGAACGCATTGGACTAGCCTAATTTAAAAAAAGCTTTTCCAGACTGATTGTTTTTTACCAAATGGCGCTCACAGTCATTAAATTAATGGCTTAATCAGAGTGTTTCGCCCTCATCTAAAGCTCCAAAGCCGTTGCCAGCTTTTGATAAATAATATGGTTATCACAGCTAGATTGACTGTTAACAGCGGTTTACACTGTTCTGTGATTTTACTAACCGCGGCTTGAATCGTACACGCAAGAGATAAAGAAGAAAAAAAAGCAGTATTCAAATTGATACTAATCATCGCTGGAGTTGCTGTGATTAGTTCATGAGTTTCCAATGTTTACGATCGTATTATCGCTTAGAAGGAAATATCTCTGAATTTGTTGAATTTTTATCTGGAAACGGATGGAGATTAAACGAAATAAAGTCATCAGGAAGCGTATCTCTCTTACCTAAAAAGAAAGATTACGCTGATACATATCATGAGAACATTACTAACATGGCTCAAGCTTTGGAAAAAAGAGCGTACGATCTTGTCGGTGAGCTATGATTTTTGATATTAATCAGGCAAGTCGTATAGGTATAAATATGGGAAGCTCCCATTGTGGAGTTTTGAACGTTGAAGTAATTTAGAATAGACACTAAAAGGAGATACTTAATGTTGGTAGCAGTGAGAGCAGAAGTCGAAAGTGTTGATTACTGGAGAGAAAAGTTTAGAGCCCACCATGTTTTATTTAAAAGTCAAGGTGTGTCTTTTGCCCATCTGGGAGCAGCAAACAATAAAACAGTAATTGCTGTTTTTGAAACAAACGATGTTGATGAATTTGTTAGAATATTTAATGACCCAGAAACCGCGGAGGCAATGTCAGAGGATAAAATAACTGGTGGTGTTGAGATGTTTGTACTAGACGAGACCCTCGCATTTTAAATAGATATTGGGTTGACGCCAATCTGTTATTGTCGAGCAGATATAGGTGCCTTTAAAAACAATTACCAGCTTTGAGAAAAATTCTTTGACTTTAAGGCGGGTCAGAGCGTGGTAATTATGTCACCTGAAAAAAATTAAGGGATACCGTGAGAAGTTACCCTGAAGGAAAATCTAGAAACCCCTGAAGAGCTAAGGCTTGGCATTGCTTCAGGAAAGGGAGAGACAACACTTCTCTTGTAATCATCGCCATCTTTCTGAGATAAGCCATTGAGAAACACGGAACCAATTAAATTTTAGTTTTCTGTTGTTTCATGATAAAAATTTTGAAATCACCCTGACTTATAATTCAGCAGAAGTATTTCATAAAAACTAAAAAGGGTTGGTGCCTTCCGGAAATACACATCGTGGTCAAAGATAAATTAGACTTAATCTCCTAAAACTTTGCAGAGCTCTGTTGTTTATAATCATATTGTAGTTTCTCTAGATAATAGAATTTTTAGTTAGCTGCTATGAGCAACAAGGCGCTTTGTTAATGGATCCGCCCAACATTGCTTGAACTTACTATTTTACGTTTACGAGGATACCCGCAGAGAGTTTTAACGACAGTGTAAGCACTCAGTTTATATGGGAGAAAAGAATGAATTGCAAATATAGATGTTGTAAATGTTTTGGGCCTACTTGCTGCCCAAAGTAGAACGCTTCTACTTTACTAACCAGCAATCCTTTAACTATCTCGGGTCCTAAAAACCGAGGTGTGCATAGAATGGCACCCCAATATTTATATAGAGGTTATGTTTCGACAACAAAGTATAGCCTATCAAAGAGCTTTTCACTTTACACTACAAAGGTGTTTGACCCCTCGTTTTATTACTAAAAATAGGTATGAGGAGTACTATTTTTTCACTAGATTTTTTGCGATCTTAAAGAGACGCTGTTACACAATCAATATTATTATTTCTTGGCGAATTCACTGTTGTGCTGACGGGATAATAATCTATGTTATCTGACAACTTTGAATCAAAAACGTCCTCTCCTGAAAGCCAACCACCAGCATCATCATCAGCAATTATTACTGGCATCCTGTGATGGACTTCAGATAAATGCGTTGTTGCCTCTTTGGTAATGATTGCACAACCTTTCTCTCCATTATATTCAGTGTAGATTCCAGCAAAGTTCAATAGATCATCATTCATGTGAAAGAAATAAGGTTGTTTAGAATTATTAGTTCTACGCCACTCAAACCAACCATCTGCAATAATTAGACATCGCTTAGCCATCTTAAAGCTTGGTTTAACATTTAATGTCTCCGACCTGGCATTTATTAAATTCATAGGTGACTTCGCCCAAGTAGGGTTATAAGACCATTTCATAAAAGTTGGTTCAGTGGTGAGCGTTAAAACTTGATGTGAAGGAGCAATATTGTAGCTGACATCTATATTTAATAAATGTTTATCTTTTACTGATTTGGAGTTTCTTAGCGAATATCTACCGCACATTGATCAGGTTGCATATCAAGAAGCCTGTGTTTTGATACCCTTGGGCTATTACAAAATCCATTCCTAGAACTTTTAGTCCGTTACCGATATAGGCTGCATGCCGAATCGTCAGAGGCAAATTCAGATGTTTACTTGCATTTTGAAATTAACATGGATTACTCAGGTTTTCAAATTTTAACATCCTAAGCTACACTAAATTAAATTAATAATAATCTTGTGTTCTGTTAAAAAACAAAGGCTTCAAAATAATGAAAGCTCTGACAATGATCTTTGCTTCAGCACTTGGTATAAGTGTGCAAGTAGCTGATGAAATGAGCGTGATAAAGTTTAACGTGACCCACAGTTGTGAAGATTGCGATTTGCGAGGTTCCAAACTTACGGGTGCCAGCGCTGACTTCGGAGCAGGATCTCCTATAGAAGGTGCATCTTGGGTTGGCAGCAGTAAAATCTCCAAAAATATTTTGTTCATAATGTCCGATGACCATACCACGCAGGGTATTGGGGTCTACAATTCACATCTTTCAGCATTAGACCCTACCCCAACCCTGGACAAATTAGCTACTGAAGGCACAATATTTCGTCTTGCACATAGCACTAACGCAATATGCTCGCCTTCGCGTGCGGCGATTCTTACGGGTCAATATAGCCATGTAAATGGTGTTTTAGATTTACACGGTAACTTGCCATCGGAACGTCAATACCTGCCTCAACTACTCAAAAAAGCAGGCTATGAAACAGCTATTATTGGAAAATGGCACTTAAAAAGTGAACCCGGCGCTTTTGACCATTATGAAGTATTACGCGGACAAGGTACTTATTTTGACCCAGAACTTCGCATACAGGGCGATAAGCCTTGGCCAGAGAATGTCGAACAAACAGTGGGCCACTCCAGCGACATCATCACGGATCGTGCACTAGCTTGGCTTAAAAATCGTAAATCTGACAAACCCTTTGCATTATTTCATCATTTTAAAGCGCCTCATGATATGTTTGAAAATGCGCCTCGATATAATGACTACCTTGCCGACATAGATATCCCCGAACCAAATAACTTGTGGAATCAAGCTGAGTGGGGGTCTAAAGGTACTCGCGGCGTTAATGATGGCCTGCGCGATACTATCGGCAGTTCGGTGTCGCACCGGAACAAATACCGCAATATGGCAACTGATCTGGCAGAACTGCATGTAAAGCTACAAAAAAAGGGTGATGTTCGCAATCTTGGAATAGACCTCAAAATTGACTTAAACCTCTCAGACGAAGACTTTACCCGCCAAACCTATCAGACCTTCGTAAAGCGTTACCTGCGCTGTGTCAAGGGTGTCGATGATAATATTAAACGAATGCTCGACTATATCGATGATGCTGGTATCGCCGATGACACTATCGTCATTTACACCAGCGATCAAGGCTTCTTCCTTGGCGAACACGACTTAATCGATAAGCGTTGGATGTATGAGGAAGCCCTTAACATGCCATTAATTGTAAAATACCCCGGTAAAAATCAGGCTCCTAAGCAATCTAAACTAATAGTTAATAACACCGACTTTGCTCCGACTGTGCTAGGTATGATTGGTGTCAAAACTCCCTCTGAAATGCAGGGACGAGATTTCTCCGCTGTATTTGAGGGTAAATCTCCAGATAATTGGCGCAACAGCACTTATTATCGTTACTGGATGAATATGGCTCATCACTATAATCCGGCGCACTTTGGAATTCGCACGGACAAGTACAAGCTTATTTTTTTCTATGGACAACATTTTGTTGAAGGTGGCAGCGGTAAATGGCCCGAAGAACGTAAACAAACCGGGATGAGGACGCCACCGGCGTGGGAACTCTACGACCTGAGCAAGGATCCGCATGAGAATATTAATGAATACAGTAATCCAGACTATGTTGGCGTTATCAAGCAACTTAAAGTTGAATTAGCTCAACTACGAGAGATTTATCAAGATACCGATGAGCATTATCCGCATCTACAAGAATTAGTCCAAAAACATTGGATCGATTAGCGGGCAAATAATTTAGTTCCCTCCTAAAGCCTTTTTGGTCCGCTTTGAATACTTTTTTTTGTTTGGTAGCTGTCTTTGAAATCCCCATTTTGAACACTCCCTTAAAGGGAACTTTTTTTTGCCAATCTTTACAAGGTACCGAAAAACCTTTGGCGGTTGCCATTAAGTTGGGGATGAGATCAGCCTTGCGTTGATACTGATTTTCGACCTGCGCCCCAGAAGAGTGAATCTGCTCATTATAAAATTGGCGGATTACTGATGCAATAACCCGACATAAGAACCAACCAACCAAAAACTACAAGGTTTTGTTATGATTATTGTCATATAACATCGGTAATATAGGTTAAAATCAATAAGTTATGGCGCACCCGGAGAGATTCGAACTCCCGACCAAGTGGTTCGAAGCCACCTACTCTATCCAGCTGAGCTACGGGTGCATGCTTTCAATTTTTGACTTTTTTCACCTACGAGTGCACAGTTTAAAACCTTGATGTATAACGACACTGTGCTATAAGTTTCGTTTTTCGTCTCTTCTTTTCTTTGACATCATACCACAATCTCTGATTTGCGTCGAACAAGGGATCACATATGCTTTTTTCTGTGACCGCTGCATTTTTCATTGGTATTTGGAAGAATTTTTTGATCGGTTAAGTCAATTGTGGTGCGTCTCGAAGTCTGCCGCTAAAAAATACTGCTCAAAAAACGTATGTGAAGTAATAATACGATTAAATTGTGACTATGCTCAGTTAACTAAGGCCCGCGCCGGATGCTTTTTCACGGCCTTTTCATTTACATCCATGCCCCATCCGGGTTTTTCAGTGAGCACCAATACTCCATTTTCTATTATTAACGGTTCGGTGAAAAATTCGTTAAGCCATGGTACTTCGTCGACGTCGAATTCCATCAGCTCAAGGTTGGGGATGACCGCAGAAAAATGGCCATTAATTTGAGTTGCAAGATAACCTGTGAAATTATGTGGCGAAACATTTAGATCGAAAACGTCGGCAACGCTCGCAATTTTTATTGATTCTAAAAGGCCATTCCAGGTAACGTCTACCAATGGCACATCGACTGCTTTGCAAGCGAAGAACGGCAAATAGGCTCTTGCGGAACAGATCATCTCGCAACCACCGATTGGCACTGGCGAGCGCTCCCGAATATCGCGCAAAACATCTGAGTTGAATACATCAACCTCAAGCCAGCGAATATTCAGATGCGCAATTGCTCTTGCAATTCGTATGACGCCGTCTGCTTTAAAGTTTGAATTCAAATCAAGGATGAGGTCAAGTTCATCTCCTGCAACCTCTCGAAGAGCAGTCATCTGATCGACAATTGCTTTAAGGATTGATGGAGATAGGTTTAGTTCTGGAGCTCCAGATTCGCTACCAAAACAGGGAAAGTAGCCGGTCCCTCCGATATCATCAAAATAATGAACCTTTGTTTTGAGCGCTGAGTATCCCTGTGTCATCACATCTCTTGCATGAGCAGCCATATCATCAAGATCTCGAATGACCTTTTTTTTGTAAATTTTATAACTCCTTTTAAGTCTGTAAGTCCCAAAATGAGACCAATACATGGGTATCCGTGTTCTCAAAGGACCACCAAACAGACGGTAAACCGGAACTCCCAAAGACTTAGCTGTTATATCCAACAAGGCGTTTTGTATGGCACCGATTGCCTGATGGTTCAATCCTGATAAAGATTGACGGGTCATTGAATATAAGTCGCTGGTTATTCTCTCTATCTCTCTTGGATCACTTCCAAGAAGTGGCTGTAACATTGCTTCAATGAGCGCAGTGAGACCTTTGCGGCGAAGGATTTCTGAAATTCCAGTGTATTCCGACCAACCAATAATCCCTTTATCGGTGATTATTTTCAGGAAAGAGAAAGATCGACCGGCATCGGCATGTAACGTTTCAAAACCCGATATCTTTAAAATTTTAGCTACTCTCCGAAGTTAGTATCGCTAAGCCATAGATGTATTTATGTCCGATATTATGTTTGTTTTCTTTCTTTCCCAAGAAACCCAAATTAATCTACTCTTTTTTTTCTGAAAAAAAAGCATGAAATCAATGGTAGGATTATACCACTCATTTTATTAGGGGGATATTCGTTAGAACAACATCGTTGGTAAAAGCTAAAGTCTATTGACGCCGAAAAATTTTTTCTTTAGTTTCTTATAAAGGTGGTAACGCTTCAATTCCAGGCTATCACTCCCAAACAAGAAATTTTTTATTTGATCGATTCACGGATAGAATTGATAAGAAGGAGCGCTTAAATGAACAAACAAACTACCTTCACTGCCATGTCGGACTCAACCGCTAAAGACTACGAAATAATTATGGATCATGCGAGAGAGTTTGTGAGTGGGCTGCCAGATAGAATTCTTGCTCATCTCGCGCTGTTGAAGGGTGATACGGGGGGTTATGCCGTAGACAGGTACACCCACTGTCTTCAGGCTGCGACTCGGGCATTTAGAGATGGAAAAGACGAGGAATATGTTGTTTGCGCATTGTTACATGATATTGGAGACTCCATAGCTTCAACAAATCATGCGGATTTGGCGGCGACAATGTTGGAACCTTTTGTGTCTGAACAAAATCATTGGATCGTGAAGCATCATGGAATCTTTCAAGGGTATTATTTTTTCGATCACCTCGGACTCGACAAAGATATGCGCGATCAATTTGAAAATAATGAAAATTGGCAAGCCTGCGCCGAGTTTTGCGAAAAATATGACCAGAACTCCTTTGACCCAAATTATGATAATATGCATATCGAAGATTTTGAACCCATGGTTAGACGTGTTTTTGCAAAACCCAAAAGATCCATTTATAAGAAAAACGATGATGATTTAAGTACAAAAACATAGTATGAGGAGGGTCATGCTGCCCATCTGTGTTCCCTAAAAAACAGGATAGGAAAAACTTACGAAAATGATGGTAGTAATCTTTGTAAGTGACCATGCTGATCTAACAAGCAACTGGTGCGGCTTGCGCAGACTGGATTTCGATTAGCCTCTATTTTGATCGTGGGTCAGAATCACCATCAGAGTCCACCCTGTTGTCGTAAATTAGGTTTTAGTTCTTTTCGAATTTTCCCCATTCAGGCCTCGGATGATTTCAGTAGATTGATTTAAACATAAAAACTTGATTCTTTAAGTATGTCAATCGAATAGAATTTTTACCTCGATGCCAAGCTCGGCATGTTTATTGCTCTGTAAATATTTGTAGCTTGACGCAACTTATGGAGCGAGGTGAATGCTGAATGGTTATAATTCAAAAGGCTGCTATGACGAAATTATTACAGCTAACGGCGAAGCACGCATTGAGTCACACGATTTATTGCAGTTCTTCAGTGAAGCCTCTCACATAGAACTCCTTTCCAGAGCCCGTGCGGCAGAATTAGCGATTAGGGAGATGGGTGTAAGTTTTTCTGTCTATTCAGACGATTCTGACAAAGTTGATGTAGATAGAAATTGGCAACTAGATATTATTCCGAGGACTATTGGAGCCAAAATTTGGCGAGAGGTCGAGAGCGGATTAATACAACGTTGCAAAGCTATTAATCTTTTTATCCAAGACGTTTACAATGACCAAGCTATACTAAAAGATAAAGTTGTTCCCCGAGATTTGGTGGTTAAATCCCCAAATTATATTAAAGAGTGTGTCGGAGTAACGCCGCCTCTTGGGGCTTGGGCGCACGTATGCGGCACTGATTTGGTGCGTGACAGGCATGGGATATTCAGAGTTTTGGAGGATAATTTACGTATCCCATCGGGTGTGTCTTATATGCTCGAGAACAGGGAAATAATTAAAAGGGTAATACCTGAGATTTTTCAGAACTATAACATTGATCCTGTAGACGACTATCCTCTCCAACTGCATCGGATACTAAAATCCCTGTCGCCAAGAAATAACCGAAAACCTGTGATAGTTGTGCTCACACCAGGGATTTACAATTCTGCTTATTTTGAACATGCCTTCCTCGCCCGAACAATGGGTGTTGAACTTGTTGAGGGACAGGATCTCTTCGTTACGAAAGAGCATGAGGTTTTTATGAGGACTGTTGATGGGCCGGAACGTGTAGATGTTGTGTACCGTCGGATAGATGAAATGTTTCTTGATCCTGAGGTGTTTCGCTCTGACTCTACAATAGGAGTTCCAGGGTTGATGCGGGCGTGGCAAAATCACCAGGTTGCGATAGCAAACTCGCCTGGAAGCGGGATTGCAGACGACAAAGCTCTTTATACCTTTGTTCCAGATATAATTCGATATTATCTTAAAGAGGATCCTAAGCTACCATCTATAAGAACATATAGATGCTCCCAGCCAGAAGAGTTAGCTTATGTTCTTGAAAATATACGTGACTTGGTCATAAAGCCAGTGAATCAGTCCGGTGGAACAGGTTTGTTTATTGGCCCGCATGCTGAAGAGGCAGAGACCGTAATCTTTAGTAAATTGATCACCTCTAATCCAAGACATTACATAGCTCAACCAACTATTAAGCTTTCCACATCTCCCACCTTTGTTGACGACGTTATTGAGCCGAGACATTTAGATTTGAGGCCTTTTGTCCTCACGGGCACGGATTCTTGGGTTACACCAGGAGGACTCACAAGGGTAGCTCTGAGGAAAGGTAGTCTGGTGGTCAATTCATCCAAAGGTGGCGGCAGCAAAGACACCTGGATAGTGAATGAGAGGACCTAGACATGCTGTCTCGTGTGGCGGAGAGATTGTTTTGGACAGCAAGGTACCTTGAGAGAGCGGAGAGTTTGTCTCGAGTGATTAAGACTCTCTCCCGATTAAGAATGGATGTCCCCAGGGGAACTGAACTTCCTTGGACTACCTTACTCGCCATTTTGGGAAATCATTCGGAATATCGAGCTTCTGGCAAGGCTGCGACAGAGACTAACATCATGAAATTTATGATCTCCGAAATTGAAACTCCAACTAGTATTCTTTTTTCAGTGAATTCAGCGAGAGAAAATGCTCGGACAACCCGAGGAGTTTTGCCGACAGAGGTATGGGAATGCCTCAATGAGCTTTACCTCTTTTGCAAGGATAATGCTGACAGATCAGTGGCACGAAAAAATCGTTTTAAATTTTTAAATGAATTGGAAAGACGATGTCAGTTGCTTAATGGCTTGATGATGCTCGTTCAGAGGAGAGATCATGGATACAGGTTCATTACTTTAGGGCACCTTATAGAGCGGATTGATTTTACTTTGCGAGTCATAAATACTCTATCGAGTGCGATAACTGAGAGAATTGAAAGCAAACCCGCTTTTGACTCATTGATTTGGGCAAGCTTGTTGGAGAGTCTTGCAGCTAGAGGTAGCTATCGGAGATCATACGGCCCTCTGGTAGAGCCTGATGCTGCTATAAGTTTTTTAGTTTTGGAACCACAGCTTCCTCGTTCTGTAGCTTTTTGTGTAAGAAACATCAAAAAAGCTTACAGACCGATGAAAAAAAAAGCTGCCGTTATGCCGAGTATAGATATGCTTGAGCAGTTGCTTGAAAAATTTAATGCGTTTGATATGTCGGATGCAGCAATTCGCGAAGCTCTGGAGCAAGTGCGTCTTACCGCCTCTTCGATCAGCGATATATCTACAAAAACGTGGTTTATGTCGGAATCTTAATGAAGAGATTTTTTTGTCAGTGCGGGCAGGAAGTGTTTTTCGAAAACAAATACTGCAGCAACTGTACTCAATCTTTGGGGTTTGATGTCAAAAGTCTTGATCTTATCACCATAGAGCCAATTGACAGCTCCCTCTTCGTCGACCCTGATGGCCGGCATTTCCGGTTATGTGGTAACGAGATCGATTTTGATGTGTGCAATTGGCTTGTTCCTCATGAGTCTGCCCAAAGGCTATGTTTTGCATGCCAATTTAATCGAACCATTCCAAATCAAAAGGTTATTGATGTAAATCCGCCGATCAATTATTTTCGTTGGTATCGGTTGGAGGATGCAAAGAAGCGAGTGATGCACACATTACTTAGCATTGGTGTAAACGTCAACAACGGTTGGAGTGATAAGGAGTCTGGTCTGCTCTTTGATTTTCTTGAGAGCGAGAGCAATGGGGGTTCAGAGACAACTAAAGTAAATACTGGTTATGCCGGAGGCATCATCACCATCAATTCGCTAGAGGCCGATGATGTCGCGCGGACACAAGCAAGAACTCATTTAAAAGAAAGGCAGCGCACTATTCTGGGACACTTTAGACATGAGCTGGCTCATTATCTGTGGGATAAATATTTTAATGAACTACCAATGTCTAGGTATTTCTCGGACTTCTTCGGGGAAGAAAAGTGCGACTATCGTGAAAGTCTTGATATCTATTATGAGAACGGGCCGCCAAAAAATTGGCCTGAAAATTACATTAGTGCTTATGCCAGTGCTCACCCATCAGAGGATTGGGCTGAAACCTTTAACCACTATCTTCTCATATTTGAATGTTTAGATACTGCGCAACACATAGGAATGTCTAATACCTCTCCGCAGGGATTGAGATCGGAGGAACTCATAGATGCATGGAGAGAGTTAGCTGTAAAGCTTAACCAAGTGAACCGGTCTATTGGGCTCAGTGATGCTTATCCGTTTGTCATCACGGGACAGATTGAGGTAAAGCTCAACTATGTCGCTTCTATCATCAGTGAATTTCGTGACGCGCAAATAAAAAAATAAATTGGCTGCTTCGGGTATACATAACGACATCGGTGCTAACTGACATCATGATAGTTTTCACCAGTTTATTGGTTTAATTCATATCTTGACCGAATATGAGAGTTACATCCCACTTCTTTTCGGGTTTTATCTTAAAAGTACTTATATCGGTGAAAAGTAGCTATTTGAATCTAACGCTCTAAATATTTAATTTTGCCCGAAACACCATTCCATTTCTCATGGTCTGACGATGGGTCTTTTTTCTCAGTGATGTTTGGCCAAATTTCGCTTAATTCTGCATTGATTGCAAGGAACTCTTCCTGTCCCTCTGGAATTTCATCCTCAGCAAAGATTGCCTCTATGGGGCATTCAGGCTCGCAAAGGGCGCAGTCGATGCACTCATCAGGGTGAATTACCAGAAAATTGGGGCCCTCATAAAAGCAATCTACCGGACAAACTTCCACACAATCGGTATGTTTGCATTTAATACAGTTTTCGCCTACCACAAATGTCATCTATACAAACTTCTTTTTTTTGTACAAAAATTTTACGCTTTCTTTCATCATAAACTAGCATACTTTTGCTTAAAATATTCAACAGTAGTATAGCAGGAGCTCAAGTCGATTTAGCATTTTTCTTCTTTTGGAAAGGGGTTTTAAGCACATTGGGATATTATTTCAGGAGATTCTGCAGTTCATAAATTACCTCAAGGGCTTGTTTTGGAGACAAATGATCGGGATCAATATCGCCTAACTTTGTGAGGATAGCTGTTGCAGCATTGTCCTCTACCGTGTTTGCTTGTGCTACGTTTTTATCACCGTCGGATTGACTATACGCAGATGTTGAGTTTACTTTTGTGGATAAGAAGTTGTTCGCGCGGTTAAGCACTCCGAGAGGTATTCCGGCTAATTTCGCAACTTGTAAGCCATAGCTTTTACTGGCGGGTCCTCCCTTGACAGAATGTAAAAATATCAAGTCATCTTTGAATTCTGTTGCATCTAGGTGGACGTTAAGAACACTATCAAGCAAATTTGGTAGTTCGGTCAATTCAAAGTAGTGAGTAGCAAAAAGGGTCAGAGCTTTGATTTGTTGCGCGAGCTGATAAGCACTGGACCATGCTATCGCAAGTCCATCGAAAGTACTGGTTCCTCTTCCAACCTCATCCATTAGCACCAAACTTCGATCGGTGGCATTATTTAGTATATTAGCAGTTTCAGTCATCTCAACCATGAAGGTTGAACGTCCGCCAGCCAGATCATCAGACGAGCCTATCCGAGTGTATATTCGATCTACGAGTCCGATACGCGCCTTTTTCGCGGGAACATAGCTTCCAATCTGAGCCAAAAGAACGATTAACGCGGTTTGGCGCATGTAAGTAGATTTACCACCCATATTTGGTCCGGTCACAATCTGCATTCGCTGCTTTTGATTTAAAATTAAGTCATTAGCAATGAATGGCGTTTTGAGCGCATTTTCTACCACTGGGTGGCGCCCATCTCTGATATCAATGCCGGTGGCAACGATTAATTCTGGTTTACAATAATTTAAAGTCTTGGCTCGCTCAGCAAGTGTCGACAAAACGTCCAGCTCGGCTGCTGCAGTCGCACACTCTTTGAGGACAAGGAGGTTTTTATTAAGAAGTGTCAGCAGTTGTTCATATAGCTGTTTTTCTAGATGGAGAGCTCTCCTTTTTGCGTTTAAAGATCTGTCCTCAAAAGACTTTAGTTCTGATGTGATGTATCGCTCTGCATTTTTTAAAGTTTGCCTCCGCGTGTAGTCTGCGGGAACTTTGCCACTCTGTCCGCGCGATACTTCTATGAAATACCCATGTATTCTATTATAGCCAACTTTTAAATTATTTAAATTTAGACGCTTTTTCTCTCGATCTTCCAGTGTGATCAGGAAGTCATTAGCACTGGTGTTAAAACGCCTTAACTCATCAAGTTGGATATCATAACCGTCAGCTATTACACCGCCGTCTCTGAGAATGATTGGTGGGTCAGGTGTAATTGCACTCTCGAGTAGCGAGAGGACATCAGGTAATGGCTTTAATTTTTTTTTAAAATCGGCTAATGCGTCACTTGTGGTTTCTTTGAGTACGCCCGCTAAATTTGGTAATGCTGATAGAGCACCTCGAAGTCGCGCTAGATCTCGGGGTTTTGCTGATCGGAGAGCTACTCTTGAAACAATACGCTCCATATCGCCAATTTGTTTGAGGAGTCTAGGTAACTTATTGACCATGTTTGTGTCTTTGATTTCTGTAATGCTTGCTTGTCTAGCCTGAAGCGTAGGCAGATGCTGGAGCGGTTGGATTATCCAGCGTCTTAACAGTCTACTTGCCATATTCGTAGCACAGTAATCGAGGAGGTGCAGAACCGTGTTCTCTCGACCACCGCTTAAATTTACATCTAATTCAAGATTTTTGCGACTTGCTATGTCAACAAAAACGTTGTGTCTGTTGTCATTTTGTTGGATTGTGGTAATGTGATTCAGCTTGTCGCGTTGTGTTTTTGTGGCATATCGAATTAAACATCCTGCTGCTCCCAGAGCCAAAGATAAGTCGTTGCAACCAAAGCCGCTCAGATCCTTGGTATTGAATTGTTTGTTCAGAATCCTACGTCCATTATCGATATCGAAGTCAAAAGGTGGTAGTAGTCGGGTAACCGCCGAAGATAAATTCATTTCTTCAGCAACCGTCTCCTCGATTAGCAATTCCGCTGGGGCGATCCGATGGAGCTCATTGGCTAGATTTTGTAAGCCGGTTATTTCTATTACTTTTAGACATCCCGAGCTCATGTCCAAGGATGCAATTCCAAATGAGTTACGTTTGCACGCAACAGCTGCCAAAAGACTATCGTTGCAATTGTCTAACAATGCTTCATCAGTGATGGTGCCAGGCGTTAACACGCGGGCAACTCTGCGCTCAAGAGGCCCTTTACTAGTTGAAGGGTCACCCACCTGTTCGCAAATCGCCACGGAGATACCAAGTCGAACTAATTTTGCTAGGTAGGTCTCCGCCGCGTGATATGGGATGCCTGCCATGGGTATCGGATGTCCATTTACCTTGCCACGCGCTGTAAGTGTAATATCTAAAAGTTCGCTGGTTCGTTTGGCATCATCGAAAAAGACCTCATAAAAGTCACCCATTCGGTAAAATAGAACATCTTTTGGGTGCTCCGATTTTATTCGAAGATATTGCTGCATCATTGGTGTATAACTATTGACTGTAAAATTCTCAAACATTTTATGTAATGATGGTATTTTAAAGTCCAACTTTAGCAGAGTTACGATGTTGATGTATCTCCTGTTACGTGTAATGTGTGAGATTAGTAATATAGAGCTAAGATTTAGGGGTACATGTTTTGAGTTACAATAGTTTTATGCAAAGTTCTTTGTCTACTCTAATCGATGCTTTCGATCGACGGCTTGTTCTCCGTGGTGAAACAATTACTGTAGTAGAATCGTGTACTGGAGGCGCTTTAGCGAGTGCGCTAACAGGCATGAGCGGGAGCTCACAATGGTTTCGTTTGGGACTTGTAACTTATGCAGACCAATTTAAAACAGAATTACTTGGTGTTTCGCAAGAAAGTTTGGAATCTGAGGGCGCCGTAAGTAGAACAGTGGTTCAAGAAATGGTGAAAGGTGCAATGAGGTTGGCGCGAGCTGACTATGGAATTGCCATTAGCGGAATTGCAGGACCTGGTGGTGGTACACAGGAGAAGCCTGTTGGTATGGTATGGTTTGGATTTGGATGTAACGGACATGTAGAGGCGGTACGGATGCAATTTTCGGGTGACAGAAATGCCGTAAGAGTTCAATCCGTTGAATTTTCTTTGCGAAAAATGTTGCAATTAATGGAATGATTAACTACTGTATAATCATACAGTTATTATTATAAGTATCGGTTTGTAATTTGGATAAAGCATATTTACTTGAGTAGAGAATTGAGGTAACAAGAATGAATGTGAATAAAGAAAAAGCATTAGAAGTCGCACTTGGGCAGATTGAACGTCAGTTTGGAAAGGGGACGGTAATGCGTATGGGAGAAAATGATCGGCCGGCAATACCGTCAATTTCTACTGGTTCTCTTGGTCTTGATATTGCACTCGGGATAGGAGGTTTACCCAAAGGACGTGTTGTTGAAATATATGGTCCTGAATCGTCTGGTAAGACAACACTGACACTCCAGATCATTGCGGAGGCTCAAAAAAGTGGAGGCACTTGCGCTTTTATTGATGCAGAACATGCATTAGATCCAGCCTATGCTGAAAAATTGGGAGTCGTTGTTGATGATCTTATTGTCTCTCAACCGGATACTGGTGAGCAGGCTTTAGAGGTTACAGATATGCTCGTGAGATCGGGTGCGCTTGATGTTTTGGTTGTCGATTCGGTGGCTGCGTTGACTCCACGAGCAGAGATAGAGGGTGAAATGGGGGATCATCATGTAGGTCTTCAGGCGCGCTTGATGTCTCAAGCTTTACGCAAACTGACCAGTAACATCAAGAGTGCAAATTGCCTCGTGATTTTTATTAATCAGATCCGTATGAAAATCGGGGTCATGTTTGGAAGCCCAGAGACTACTACTGGTGGAAATGCTCTAAAATTTTATTCATCTGTGCGACTTGACATCCGAAGAACCGGAGCGGTCAAAGAGAGTGATGAGATTGTAGGAAACGAAACGCGTGTTAAAGTCGTGAAAAATAAGGTTTCTCCTCCATTCAAACAAGCGGAATTTCAAATTCTTTATGGGTCTGGTATTAACCACAATGGAGAACTTGTTGATCTTGGAGTAAAGCATAATTTCATAGATAAGTCAGGTGCATGGTATGCCTTCAGAGGGGAAAAAATTGGCCAGGGTAAAGCTAATGTGTGTAAATTTCTTAATGAAAACAACGATATAGCGGATGAAATTGAGAGTTTAATTCGAAACAAAGAGCTTGGTGGACTTAAACCTGTCACGGATGATGTCCTAGCGGCTGAATGATTGTTTTGATTGCCCAGCAAACGTCTTAAACATCAGGCACACAAAACCTTTGGCTAGAGATACACGAAATTATCCTATGGATACAGAGCGTCGAGATTTGGTGAAAAATATTCGGCTGAGAGCGCTTAATTTGTTAGCTTTACGTGAACACACTCGTCAAGAATTACAGATAAAACTTGAAGCTAAATTTCATGATAAGGCTATCATTAGCCAATTACTAGATGAACTGGAGGCAACGCATATACAAAGTGATGAGCGTTATGCTGAGATGTTTCTTCGCAGTAGAGTGCGAAAGGGGCACGGACCGAACAGAATCAAGGTAGATTTAGACAAGAAAGGCGTCACTTCAGAACTGTCTCATGCTTTACTGGGCTCGGGCAGTGTGGACTGGAGGCGACTAGCGTTGATTGTACTGCAACGAAAATGTGGAGAAAAACTAGATCTAAGTAAAACAGATATTGCACGCAATGGACGTTTTTTGGCTCAACGAGGATTTTCTACAGAGCAAATTTATCAAGCTTTTAAGGACTACAATAATTCCAGACAGTAATGCGTTTTGCTTGTGGCTCACAGGTTCGATTTAAAGATATCCACCAGATAAGACTCTATCCAACTGTTTGCATTGAGGCTTTCTATGAACCCGCAGTGTCCCCCAAATGTTTGTACATCAATGTTCAGAAAGTTAGTCTTATTTATCTTGGTGATGTCATCGGTAGGGATCACTGGATCATCCATTGATGCAATCAGATAAGACGGAACATGAAGTCCTGATAGCCTATCCTCGACGATTGAGTACGATGAAAAGTACTCATTTGGGGTAGAATAGGGTGTGAAGCGAGGAATGAAAACTGCATTGAGATCATCGAGAGACTTAGCTTTCTTCAGTTCTTCTCCGAAGTTATATTCGGGGAAAAACATTAATTTTGTTTTCAGGGAAGCTGACCATTTGCGAAAAAAATAATTTCTATATATAGATGGTGCGAGCCTGATGGCAATCATGGCGTTTATGGGATCTACAGGCGGAGAAATTGCGGCCACAGCGTTGAGCTTTAATTCATTACCGCGGTCAGTAGCTATCCGCAATGCAAAATTACCGCCGAGCGAGAAACCTGCTATAAACCGTTTCTTATACTCAAATTTTTGCAAGAACTGTTTTATTACATCGCTGACTTCCTCGGTCATTGTAGAGTTAAAAATGCCACGATTCATATGATGAGTATTTCCATGATCTCGAAAATTGAGTCGTAAAACATCGAAACCATGATTTAATAACGTGTTGGCAGTGGTCACTAAATAAGACGACTTGCTTGAGCCCTCCCAACCATGCAGTAACACTACGATCGCATTTTGGGAACAGTTACTTTTATCGAACTCACCCAAGAGATATGTTCCATCTGCAGCCTTAAGCACTATGGTTTTGCTACGAAAACGTTTTAATAGTAATTTAGCCTTTACCTTTCTCGGTCCAAGACTGTTCATTATGCTTTGCAAATGTGGGTTTCTTGGATATTTTGGGGGTAAAAATTTTATAGATTTCATTACTCTTACATTCGCAGTCAGATTAGTGAGCGGATTGAGCGTATCTTGGAGGATACCCGAAAAAATTAAATATTTGAGGAGATGGATGTTTTAAGGCAACATCATTAATTATGAAAATTTTTTCATCCTGGGTCAAAAAGATTGATAACGTTTTTTGCCATACCCAATGTATATTGCGCAAGAAGACGTTGTTATTATTTTTTATATCATCGGCGTTTGTTTCCGCAGATGGTGATTACCACTCCCATGCTGAGTTGTCGCTCACAGAAGAGTTGAGATCATTGGATGAATCTGACTTATCAAGTTTTGGTATTCGCAATAAATGCATCAGGAGAAACGCAATAAGATCAATTCGTTTTCAAGATGATCAGATAGCGATAATCAATGTTGGTCGAGGGAAAGAAATCGTCCTTTCATTAAGGCGTCCATGTGTCGGGATAAAGCGAAATGGGTTTATCTTCTCCCCCCGGTCTAATAAACTTTGTGAGAAATTTGATTACTTTGAAGTAATGGAAACTAATATGATTTGTCAAATTGATTCCATTCAGCCACACATCAGGTTAGACAATGGGTATTAATAGTCTGCTTTTTCTAGCAAAACGGTTTATTTGCATGTTTTTTCTGTGTAATAGTTTTATGTCAATTAGCGCAAGTCCCAATGATGACGATTCATCTGAGGTAACTTGGACAGGGAGTTGGCAGCAGGGTGGATTGCTTTTGGGTCAACTTGATCGCGGTTATCGAGCTTTTTACAAAGGATTTCCTCTCCAAGAGACAAAAACCGGGCAAATTTTGTTAGGACTTGGACGGGACGCTGACGGAATAGTTAATGTTGACTTTTTGAACTCCTCTGGAGAAAAAACCACGAGATCTTGGGAGGTCGAGAAACGAAAATATAAGGTGCAATACATCGAGGGGGTGAGACAAGACCGCGTCATTCCGCCGGAATCAGTCTCATCTAGAATCGGTAAGGAAGCGCAGCAGGTTCGCAAGGCACGGGCGCTCCGAAGTGGTAGTGAGGCGTTTCTTTCAGGGTTCGATTTGCCTTTAGTGGGCCCAATTACTGGTGTGTATGGAAGTTCCCGTATCTATAATGGGCTGCCGAGAAGCCCTCACTATGGGATTGATTACGCCGCCCCCCACGGATCAGATGTAAAGGCTCCCGGTTCAGGTGTTGTAACACTTGTACATAATGATATGTATTTTTCTGGGGGTACGCTTATCATTGATCACGGGATGGGCCTCAGCTCAACATTCTTGCATTTGAGCAGCATCTTGGTGCATGTTGGGGATTCGGTAAAGCTCGGTCAGGTTATCGCAGCGGTTGGCGCAACGGGTAGAGCAACCGGCCCACATCTCGACTGGCGTATGAATTGGCACGATGAGCGAATTGATCCTCAGTTAGTTTTATTAGCACTCCCAGCAAAAAGATAGGTTTGCCGCAAACTAATTGTCTTTCCGCTTATGATTAAAGGCAGAAGGATGGTCAACTTAAATGTTTTTGATTAGACTAATGGAAAGATGTTGATCTCGGATTACCATGGATAAGACGTTATTAAGTATTTTGGTGTGCCCGTTGAGCAAGACTTCATTGGTTTTCGATCCCGAAAAGATGGAGTTAGCGTGTACTGCGAGTGGTCTCGCTTACCCCATTCGAGATGGGGTTCCCATCATGCTGGAATCTGAGGCAAGACTCATGACAGCAGACGAAAAACTTGCCAAAATGGACTTTCACAAGGACTAATACCGGATGGGATATTTCTAATCATGTCAGAGCGTTCACATACATTGTTCACACGAATCATAAACAAAGAACTTCCTGCAGATTTTGTATACGAGGATGATAATTGCGTGGTCATTAATGACATAGCGCCTCAGGCCAATGTGCACATGTTGGTAATTCCTCGGAAACCAGTGAAAAGACTTGTTGATGCTGACCTTGAGGATAAAAAGCTTCTCGGACATTTGCTTTGGGTTGCTGGAGAGGTGGCGCGTCGGACTGGTGTAGGTGATGCTTTTCGTGTCGTAATAAACAATGGTGCGGATGCTGGACAGACGGTTTTTCACTTGCACCTCCATGTGCTTGCAAGCTCAAAGTTCAATGAGTTAAATGTAGCCGTACCGTGATTTTTGGGTTGGAACTGCAATGTTAGAACTATTATGAATACCTCTGAGATACGCACTGCGTTCTTAGAATTCTTCGGGGGTCGTCACCATGATATTATTCCTAGTAGTACTCTAGTTCCGCAAAATGATCCAACACTGCTATTTACTAACGCTGGCATGGTGCAATTTAAAGATGTTTTCTTGGGGTATGAGCACCGAAATTATAAACGGGCGGTGTCGTCGCAGCGATGTGTTCGAGCGGGCGGAAAACACAATGATCTCGAGAACGTGGGTTATACAGCGCGACACCATACTTTTTTCGAAATGCTCGGAAACTTCAGTTTTGGCGAATATTTTAAGCGAGAGGCAATTAAATACGCGTGGGAATTTTTAACCGTCGTACTTAAATTGCCACCCGAGCGATTATGGGTGACTGTTCACGTTAGCGATGATGAATCCGCTGAAATTTGGATAAATGATGTTGGCATAGATCATAAAAGGCTATCGAGATTAGATGAAGATAATTTTTGGCAGATGGGTGACACTGGCCCCTGTGGTCCATCAAGTGAGATTTTCTGGGACCATGGAGATAGTGTTCCCGGTGCACCGCCTGGTGAGGAAGGCGGTGACTTGGATCGGTATATCGAAATCTGGAACCTCGTTTTTATGCAATATGACCGAGATATCAACGGTAATTTGACGCCGCTACCAAAGCCAAGTATCGACACAGGAATGGGACTTGAACGGATCGCAGCTGTCCTACAGGGAGTTCACAGTAACTATGAAATTGATTTATTTCAGGATTTAATTGCGGCAATTGCGGTCATATTAGAGTGCAAAGATAGAAGTGATGATTCGCTTAAAGTTATTGCGGATCACAGTAGGGCATGTGCGTTTTTGGTTCTAGATGGTGTTGTTCCTTCTAATGAGGGACGAGGTTATGTTTTGCGTCGGATCCTGCGCAGAGCTCTCAGACATGGTCATAAGCTTGGTGCATCAGGTCTATTTTTTCATAAGCTTACTCCTAAGGTAGTCGAGATAATGGGTTCAGCATACCCTGAGTTACAGGTTAGGCGAGAGTATATCGAACGTGTCATCCATATGGAGGAGGAGCAGTTTGCTCGTACTCTTGAAAAAGGTATGGCCGTTTTAGAGACAGCGTTAGAGACTTTGAGTAATAAAGTGGTCTCAGGAGATATAATTTTTCAATTACATGACACCTATGGGTTCCCTGTTGACTTAACAAATGATATTGCTCGTGAAAGAGGTCTAGAGCTTGATATGGTTGGCTACCACAAACTCATGAAGCGCCAACGTGGACTCGCGCGTGACTCCAGTAAGTTTAGAGTAGACTACGCTGATAACGTTAGTTTAAGTAGCCCAACCGAATTCTTGGGCTATGAAACTCTGGATGCATATACTCTTATATCAGCTATACAGCGATCGGGGGATCTTGTTGATGTGGCCTGTCAGGGTGACGAAGTTGCGATTGCGCTGAAAGCTACAACATTTTATGCGGAAGCCGGAGGTCAAGTTGGCGATAGTGGGCAGATAATTGGGGATAATTGTATTTTAGAAATAGATAATTGCTTAAAGATTGGGAATAGCCACATCCACATAGGCCGAGTGGTCAGTGGTGAGATAGCCCTTGGAGATAGTGTAAGGTCGGTAGTTGATCAACAAAAACGACATGCTATATGTCAAAATCACTCAGCTACACACTTACTTCATGCATCTCTTCGAAACTTTTTAGGCGAACATGTAGTGCAACGGGGTTCATTAGTTGATAGTCAGCGTCTTCGCTTCGACTTTTCTCATTTAGATTCTCTAAGTAATCAGCAGTTGAGAGAAATTGAGATAAGTATTAATAATCAGATCATTGACAACGTTGATGTTGAAATTCGCCATATGTCTTTAGAAATAGCTCGAGAGAGGGGTGCAATGGCTTTGTTTGGCGAAAAATATGGGGATATTGTTCGCGTAGTTCACATTGGGGGTGACCACTCCGTGGAATTATGTGGCGGAACCCATGTTAATTGTTCCGGAGAAATTGGGCTAATTAAGATTGTTGGAGAATATGGTATTGCATCAGGAATTCGTCGTATTGAAGCGCTCTCGGGTATTAGAGCGCTGGAGTGGTGTAATGATAATGAACAAATTTTGGATGATTTGGCAGATAATTTACAAACTGGTAGGCGCGAACTGATTAGTAGAGTGAAAAGTTTGATGTCAGAGAACAAGCAACATCTTAGGGAGATCAGATCGTTAAAAGCAAAATTGGTCAGTCTTGAAGTCGGAAGCGTAGTAAAGCAATCTCGGGAGGTGGCTGGAATATCAGTATTGGTGAAAATTATCCAAAATACAGACTCCAAAGGATTGAGAGATTTCGCCGATCAGATACGTTCTAGGTTGGACAGGGGAATATTCGTCTTAGCATCAGTTGAGGGGGAGAGGGCATTATTATTAGCTGGAGTGACACGTAACCTCATTGATTCGTTTAACGCTAGTGATATCCTTAAGTATATTGCGCATCAGGCCGATGGAAAGGGCGGTGGAAGGCCTGATCTGGCACAAGGATCAGTTGGAGATGTCACGAAATTGGGTCCGGCAATGGAATCTCTGTTCGATTGGATTGAGGCCACAGTTTAATTACTTTGTTAGAGATGGCTAAAAGTCACGTTAAAATTACTCTGGAAAAGTACTCTAAGTGAAGTTGATCGTTCAAAAATATGGTGGCACATCGGTTGGCTCTATCGACCGGATCAAGGCAGTAGCCCAGAAAGTATACTCAAGTCATCGAAGTGGTGTAAAAACAGTAGTAACCTTGTCAGCCATGAGCGGTGAGACAAATCGCCTTATCGAGCTTGCGTCGCAATTTCATAATGATCCAAATCCGAGGGAGTTGGATGCACTGCTTTCAACAGGAGAGCAAGTATCAATTTCGTTACTATGCTTGGCTTTACAAAATCTTGGTGTAGAGGCCAAGTCTTACACTGGTAGTCAAGTGCGGATCTCAACCGATAGCGCCTTTGGTAAGGCTCGCATTGAGAGCATTGATGCAGACCGTATTAGAGAGGATTTGGATTCAGGTCTTGTTGTTGTTGTGGCAGGCTTTCAGGGTGTGGACGAGCAAGATAATATTACAACACTAGGTCGGGGTGGCTCGGATACTACCGCAGTGGCATTAGCCTCAGTACTTAGTGCTTATGAATGTCAAATATTTACCGATGTTGATGGGGTATACACGACTGACCCGCGTATTGTTTCAGAGGCTCGAAGGCTTAATGAGATAACATTCGAGGAAATGATTGAAATGGCGAGCCAAGGGTCTAAAGTACTTCAAATTCGTGCGGTTGAATTCGCAGGCAAATACAATGTGCCGCTCCGTGTGATGTCAAGCTTCGTTGACGGCCCCGGCACATTAATTACACTTGAGGATGAGGATCATATGGAAAAACCAGTGGTTTCAGGTATTGCTTTCAATAGAGACGAAGCTAAATTAACGATTCGAGGGATACCCGATCAACCAGGTGTTGCGGCTAAAGTTTTAGTTCCCATCAGTGAGGCAAATATTGAAATTGATGTAATCGTACAAAACGTGGCTAAAGATAATTCTGCGGATATAACCTTTACCCTTAATAAGAACGATTTGCGTCGTGCAGAATCTATTCTTAAGGCAATCGCAGATGACTTGGGGGCAAAGGAAGTTACTGCAGATGCTAAAATCGCAAAGGTATCCATCGTTGGGGTTGGAATGCGATCTCACGCTGGTGTGGCGGCTAGAATGTTTTCATGTTTGGCCAGTGAGGGAATTAACATACAGCTTATCACCACCTCAGAAATTAAGATTGCGGTCATTGTTGAAGAGCGATATTTGGAATTAGCCGTGAGGGCTCTTCACACAGAGTATAATCTTGAGAAATCACCGGTGCTTTAACAATATTTTTAACACTCTTTCTTATCGAGTATGGAGTTTACTTGCTATTTTTTCGGAGGGAAGCTCCACAGCTCCCCGAGATATGTGCTATTTTTTTCTTCATAAAAACATTAAACTTGAACACTGCTAGCTAGTTCATACATTATTTGAATTCAAATGAGTGTTTTCTTGGAGAGGTGGCCGAGCGGCTGAAGGCGCTCCCCTGCTAAGGGAGTATACGTTAATCGCGTATCGAGGGTTCGAATCCCTCTCTCTCCGCCATTATTTGCATATAAACTATTGATGTATATAAATAAATTAAATATTTGTTGGTACAATTCCCGAAATAGTTCCCGTTTTCGCAACGAAGCGGACATCTATGGAATCAAGCAATCTCTATAAAGCAGCATAATTAATGTCCGCTGGTATAACCACAAGTGATGTTGGCACTCGCCCAAAGGTTATAGATAGAACCATACGTCGCTGGCAGAAGAAGCTCGAATTTAATGCAGAGATGACTTGGTTAAATAATAATCGGTCGATGTTAATCAGTAAGCTTCTTGATCAGCTTTCAATTGCAAGCTTCAATTGGGTACTTAATTACATTAACGATATTAGTCGTAATGCTATTGCGAAAGTCAAATGGTTCAAAGCTTAATTCTATGTTTTCTACTTGCTATGGAAAGTCCAACGATACTGAAGATGATATCGTTTTGTTTCAAACTGTAATTTCAAAGCTTGATAAGTTGTCTGATCTCAAAAGATTAAGCGGTTTTGACGACTAACGGCGTTTTACTTTAGCAAAAGTCATTACGTCTAGTCATAGACGCGGCAGACGTTTGGAAAGGGGTGAATGCGATGCTTTGATGAACGCGTGCTCGGGACGGTTAAAATACATGTCTTTTGTTATTGATTTAGCTTAAGCATACATGTATGCGCCAAAGTGAATTACCCTGACTCAAACTATGGTTATTTTGCAAAGTTAAGATCGATGTGTGAGAGCAGATTGTTGAATGAAACTCAGGCAGCTCCATTTGGGATAGATTTCCTGAGGAATTATACGATCTTCAAAATGATCTCAATAAAACCATAAATTTGGCCTTAAATGGAAACTACCTAGATGATGTACTAATTATGCGTAATGCACTAGATGGTTGGATCAAGGATGCCGGTGACAGAGGAGCCTCAGAAAGAACCATTAAATCGTTACTTGAGGTCGCAAGAGCGACGCCAACTCAATGGTTAAAAATCCTGAATTTAAAAATGTTCGAGACTAGATTTTTAGCAACTACTTAATTATCGCGTTGTAGATGATTCCCGCAATGTCCTCTGGAAATTCCTTTGTAGGTTGCTGCACCATTATCACGACATTTATGTCATTCTCAGGGTCTGTCCACGACATAGTTCCCGCTGCACCAGCCCAACCGAAGGAGCCTTTGCCTCGCTTTAGTGAGGCTTTCTCTGGATTAAGCGTAACAGAAACAGTATAACCAAAACCCTCCGAGCCTTTAATGACCTTTTCAGTTTGTGAAAATAAATCGCTCGACTGATTTGTTGACATTAATTTAACAGAAGCTTCTGATAACACCCGGTTTCCTGAAAATTCACCCTCATTAAGTAACATATTTTCAAAATGCAAATAATCCCTCGCAGTACTAATTAAGCCAACTGAGCCTGAGAAAAATTTTGTTTCTCCAGCTGGTTTACTACCATCTTTGCCTCCACCGCTTATGCTCACAATTCGACCGAATTTTTCACTGGGCACATTCCAGTATGTATCTCTCATATCTAGTGGATCAAAAATATTGGTTTGAACGAACTCATCAAAAGATTGCCCAGATGTGATCTCAATTATATGAGCAACAACGTCTAATCCCATAAAGCCACTGTAAGCAAATCGTGATCCTGGTTGAAAGTCGAGCGGTCCCACTGAGATCAAGTCTGTCAATGATCCTATTGTTAAATTAGATAGAAATGCAGTTTCTTCCTGGTTACCACCACCTTTACCAGAGGACAGTTTTAAATTCCAGGAAGCGCTTGCTTGGCCGAGTCCATGTGTTCCAAGTCCTGCGGTATGGGTCAGCAAATGATGGATGGTCAACGGTTCATCAGCCTTGACTAACCGATGCTCTGGGATGTATCCAATGTAGTATCCATCATGGAACCAAGACCAAATTCTCCAGTAAAGATTTGTGAAAAAACCAGTTTCTCCACCGATCTCCGCATAGACCCCCAGCGGGGATATATCTTTATCTTTGGGATCATGTAGCACAGCAACTTCGATATCTTTAAATTTTGGCAGATATTTGCTGACTTGATCTTCGGGTTTAAATAAACCTTTTTCTATTGCAATCATCGCTGCGACACCAAGGACAGGTTTGGTCGATGACCACATTTGAAACATGGAATCTTTTCTCATCGCTATTTTGTTAGGTACATCGGCTAAACCATGAGCAGAAAAATACACGGGTTTGTTTTTACGACTCACTGCAACTACTGCACCTTGGATTTTTCCGTCATCAATATACTTATTTATCGCAGTATCCAGCTCCGCGCTCATTGATTCTTTCAATCCTGATGTCATTGCATCTGTCAGAGAAAGGGTTTCAATATTTAAAGGGAAGCACGACATATCAAAGCTCCAAAAGAAAAAAGGGGAGCGTCAAGATTTTTTTCATTTAAATTACCAGTTACAATTTGCAAGAAGCAGAGAACATAGCTGCCGTCTTTGTAAACAAGATACTGATATATATCTATAAATTAAATATTTGTTGGTAAACCCCCCGAAAAAGGTCTCACCGCCTCCACCATATTTTTAAGTACCACAATAATATCAATAAGTTATCGTACCCCTCATTCGCCAGGTGTTAGCAAAACTTAACCGTTTGCTACATTTGGTGCTACATTATGACTACCTATACTCACCTCATTTACCGCATTGGTGTGTTTTATTTCAAGCGAATTATCCCAATCAGTCTGAGATCTATTCTGGGCACCAAAAACAACGATATACTACCTGTCAGTTTTTATTAATATTACCTTTCAACGAGTAAA